>ERZ772957.88-NODE-88-length-73498-cov-5.931294_pt1 | contig 73498 bp, 55 predicted proteins | sample MGYA00580682_ERZ772957 | MGnify/ENA primary metagenome ERZ772957 (study PRJEB29015, sample SAMEA2737921) | human oral metagenome | biome: human oral; feature: human-associated habitat; material: dental | place: China | collected 2025 ... | reverse complement strand
CAAATCCGCCCTAAGGATCCGCTGCTCAGCCTGCTCGTGATCCGCTTCATCAACGAGAATGAGGATCGCCGAGGGTCGCTGATCGGCCCACCGACGGAAGATGCAGATCCGAAGGCCAACCGCATGAAGGAAATACCGCGGGAAACGTTCGATTTGATCCGGCGAATCGCATCGGAGGAGAAGACGGAAAACCCGTTCCTCTGGTATGCGGCGGCGGGCTACATCACGTCTTGGTCGGGCGACTACGATGGCGCTAATTCGCTCTACGATAAGGCCGCAGGACAAATGAAGGCCGGCAACAAAGAGGCGGCCAATCAGCTGCGCTTACTGCGCCTCGTCAACGCCCTGAGTCGGATCACGGAGGTGAAGGGCGACAACATAGAGCGCCTCACGGAGGAGCTCCGATGGCTTTACAAGCAGAACAGCTATCCGGAATATGGGGAAGGTGGCATGCGTTACAAGACGGCCATCACACAAAGCGCTACCTATCTGTCCACGCTCTACGCCAAGGCCGGTCGGCCGGAGCTGGCAGAGATGCTGGATCATAGCAGCGAGAAGATTGCTCAGCCCGGCGTGGTGGACAAGCTGATCGCCGTGCTCGAAAACCCGCGCACACCAATGGAGAAGCTCATCGTCGACATGTATCCGTATACGGCGGAGGAGTTTTACTTCTACAAGGCCCTTCAAGCCCTTCACGCCGATCGATTGATCGAGGCCGAGGCGCTGATGAAGAAAGCGGGCAAACAGGGGATGACGGAAATCCAAACGAATCCCTTTAACGACTACATCCTCGACCCCTTAGACGCCCATACCCGCAAGCATATTAAGGAAGCGAAGGTGAAATACACGCCGATCACGCTTATCCAAAAGATGCGGGAGGGCGAAGCCAAGATTGCGCGCGGTGAGGAGGTGTATAACAACAGCTTACTGGTCGGAAATGCCTTCTACAACATGTCGTTTTACGGCACAAGCGACATTTGGCGTGTCCCGTTGCTGAACGCTTCCATCTTCGAGCTCGTCCCCTGCTATGCCCAAGAGATGGTCATGACCAGCCCCGCCGCGAAAAAGTATTACCGCATGGCGTTGAAGGCCGCTACGACCGATGAACAGCGTGCAAAAGCCGTTTTTCTGTCCATCAAATGCGATCGCAACGACTGCTACTTGGGGCCGATCCGAGGACGTACCCTCTGTGATAATCAGAGGTATATGAATCAGAGCAACTCTCCCAATTGGCTCGATCGTGACGGCTTTGGCGAGCTGATGCGTTACGCGAACACGCAGTACTACCGGGATGTGATCCGCGAATGCGGCTACTTCCAGCTCTACGTGGCCAAACACAAGCGATGACCGATGGAGGAGCTGCTTCATTTGGAGTCTCGGAAGCGGAGACACGTCGATTTTTCGGATCATTCGGTTGCTGATAAGGCGATTCGTGGGGCGTATGTCATACGTCCCCACACGAATGGCCGGAAATTTGTCGAAGAGGATCTTCGTTTTTGGTCACGGAAGCGGAAACTCGTCGGGCGTGAGCTTCGGACGTATTCAGCTTATCTATATGTAATCCATAGTATTCACCACTTTTCAACAGAGAACAATGAATGAACGAATGAAAGCCTTCAGCAAGAGGGCCATGTACGGCGCACTGGCCGGACTGCTCTGGATAGCCACTCCGGCAGCCCGAGCGCAAGACAACATCACCTTGACAGACTCTGCGCAAACGGTAGCACTCGTGGCCGCCGCTAACGATACCTCCGCCTTAGCGCCCATCACAGCGACAAGCGATAGCGTCTTCCTCAAGGATTCGTCGGCCGTGCTGCCCATCAAAGAGGCCATACAGGACGGTGACTTTCGCACCAAGGCCCAGCTGCGCGAAGTGGTCGAGCAATGGAACGCCGCCCTGACTCCGGCCACCGTCGACCGCCTGAAGCAGCTCTATCACGACACCGAGGTGCTCTATTACGGCGGCCGCACCACACCCGACGAGTGCATCAATGACAAACGGGCCTACATGGAGAGTCATCCCGGATACGCCCAAACGTTAGTCGGCGAGATCGTCTACGACTCCATTAATCAGGTCACCTATCGCTGCTCCTTCATCAAACGCGTCAAGCAAAACGATGGCTTTTTCGAATATCCCTCCTACCTCGTCATGATGCGCATGCCCAACGGCTGGCGGATCACGGCCGAGGGCGACGGCGCCACCGACTACAACCGCAAGAAGAGCGAAACGGGCAGCGCACGCGGTAGCGGCATGAACGAGGGCGACTTCAACGGCACGGGTACGAAAGGCTACGTCTGGCTTGAGCCGCCTGTCTTCGCCAAAACGGACGACGAGGACGCCGGTTGCCTCGGCGGCTGCGACGGCACGATCCGCTTCCTCAACCCCTTCATCCCACCCATCAAGGTTCGCCATTGCATCGACGGCACGCCCGATAACCTCGGCGATCTGAACGGTGACGGAGCCGACGAGGTCGGTTTGCTGCCCATTTGGTTCAATGGCTGCTGGGCCGACTATCACGTCTGGACGCTGCAAAACGGTCGCTGGATCGAGGCGGTAGAGAGCTTCCCCACCCATTGCGACCAGTGGAAGACGGGGCTGAAGCCCGTCGAAGTCGACCCCAAACGCCCGGGCTACGTCATCATCCGTTACAGCGAGAATGGCAAGAACGGAGGCATCGAGGTCAAGAGCAAGTCCGTGCCCATCCGCGGCGGAAAGGGTGCGGCGACCGATCCCGTCACGTTTCCGAAACTATGAGCACCGAGCGCCCTCTCTCCTCCCCCACGCCACCGTCCGCTGTCGCTTCCGTGAGTCCGCTGAAGGCTTGGATCACGGCGGCAAGGCCCCACACTCTGGCAGCCTCGGCCTGCCCCGTGGTCGCTGCGTCGGCGCTGGCCTGGCGGGCAGACACATTTCGGTTCGTGCCCGCTGCGCTCTGTCTGCTCGTAGCCGTGCTGGCGCAGGTGGCCGCCAACCTCTCCAACGACTACTTCGATTATAAGAAGGGAGCCGACACCGATCGGCGTGTGGGGCATCAGCGCGCTGTCGCCTCGGGGTGGATAGCCCCGCAGACGATGCTCCGCGCTTCGCTTGTCACACTTAGGCTAGCCCTGATCTGCGGACTCTTCCTCCTGGCCTACGGCAACCCCGTCCTGCTCCTCGGTGCGGGTGTAGCCATCGCGCTCTGCGTGCCCGCCTATACCGCCGGCCCCTACCCCTTGGCTTATCGCGGCTGGGGCGACGTCTGCGTGCTGCTCTTCTACGGCGTGATCCCGGTCTGCCTCACGTATTACGTCCAGGCGGGCACCGTGACCGCCACCACTGCGTGGATCTCCGTTGCCCTGGGACTGCTCTCCGTCAACATCCTCCTCGTCAATAACGTCCGCGACCAAGAGCAGGACGCCGCCGCTGGCAAACGCACCACCGTCGTGCGTTTCGGCCGCCGCTTTGGCACGACGCTCTACCTCGTCTGCGCCGTGCTGGCCGTCGCCTGCTCATGGCCCGCCTATTTCTATCGCGGCGCCTACACCTGGTTGCTGTTCCTCATCTTCCTCGCCTTCGAACTGGTGACGTGGCACGATCTGCGTCGCCTCAGCGGCTCCGATCTGAACCGTGTGCTCGGACTCACCGCCCGCAATATCTGGATCTATACCCTGCTGCTCGTTTCGTTGCTGGCCTTCTGAAAGATGCCGAGGCCGTTGCACGGTCCGCCAATCCTTCAGAATCAGATTCTGGGCCTTTGCAACGGTCTGCAATCCGTCAGAATCAGATTCTGAAGGGCCTCCCGAGCATGAATCACCCTGTAAACCCTCTTCTTTCCTCTCTTTTCATTGTGCAATTCGCCTCCTTGCCCTCCCTTGAAATGGGGATTGCCGGGCGACGCGCACGCCTTCATCTTTGCCGCGCTAAAAAACCAAAACAACCATCCATATACAATGAAAAGAATAGCTACGCTTCTCTGCTTCATGATCTGCTGTGCCATGGCCATTTATGCCACTGACGCAAACGTGACCAGACGAACTTACACGGTGAGGGGCACCGTGAAGGATCGCACGAATGCCCCCGTTCCCTATGCCACGGTGATGGTGATCGGCACCAACATCGGGATCGCCGCCGATGCCGACGGCGGTTTTCGCCTCCAATTAGACAAAGGCACCTACCGCCTGCGCTTCTCCTGCACCGGATATGAGCAGAAGATCGTCGAGGTGTCGGCCGAAGAGCAGCCCAACCTCGAGGTGACGCTCGACGAGGCCAAGAACGGCCTCACGGAGGTCGTCGTCACCGGCACACGAACGGAGCGCATGCTCAAGGATGAGCCCGTCGTCACGCGCGTCATCACGGCCGAGGAGATCAAGAAGCTCGACCCGCAGGACTTCAAAGGGCTGTTAGAATACGAGCTGCCCGGCCTACAATTCAACGGTGCAGCACACGGCTCCGGACTGCCCAACATCTCGTTCCAAGGCATGGACTCTCGCTACCTACTCTTCCTCATCGACGGCGAACGCATGGCCGGCGAGGGTGCCTTGGACAACATCGACTTCAGCCGCTTAGACGTGGACAACATCGAGCGCATCGAGGTGATCAAGGGCAGCATGTCCACCCTCTACGGATCGAACGCCCTGGGCGGCGTGGTGAACATCATCACCAAGAAGGCCAACCGCCCGTTCGTGGGCAATGTCTCCGCTCGCACCACCAGCCTCGGCGACCAGAAATACGCGCTCTCCGTGGGTACACGTCAGGAGAAGTTCTCATCGCTCACCTCGGCCTCTTTCAGCCGCCGCAACCCGTACACCATCCGTGACACCAAGCCGATGACGAGCACCTTCAAGCGCCCCGACGGCACCGACTCCACAGCGGTGGATACCACCCGGCGCAGCTTCAACATCAAGGGCTACGAGACCTTCTCCATCGCCCAAAAGTTTGGCTACGACTTCACCGACCGACTCAGCGCTGAGCTGACAGGCAGCTTCTACCAGAACCGACTGCTCTACACCGAAGAGATGAAGCTCCACGAGCGCTTCCGCGACTTCACCTTCGGCGGTAAGCTCGGCTACATCCTCAACGAAAACAGTCGGCTGGACATCTCCTACCACTACGACCATTACTACAAGAACGACATCTTCCCCCAGGCTGGCAACCTCACCACGGTGAAGTATCGCGACATCACCCACAACATCCGACTCAACTACAGCCTCCTCCTGGCCGACCGCCACGCCCTCACCGCCGGCACCGAATACAACACCGAGCGGATGAAGAGCAACTGGTTTCGCGACACCACCTCCTCCCGTTTCTCCAACTGCGTCATCTACGTCCAGGACGACTATCGCGTCACCGACCGTCTGAGCCTCGTCGGCGGCCTGCGCATGGATTACCACTCGGAGTACAAGGCGCACGTCAGCCCAAAACTCTCCGCCATGTATCGCCTCGGGCACGTCACGCTGCGCGGCGGTTACGCGGCCGGATTCCGCTCCCCGTCGCTCCGTGAGCTGTACGCCGAGTTCGACCACCGCGGCATGTTTAAGATCTTCGGTAACGCCGACCTCAAGCCCGAGACCAGTCACCACGCCTCCCTCTCGGCCGAGTGGGTCGCCGGCATCTTCAACGCCTCCGCCACCGGCTACTATAACTGGTTCAACAACCGCATCGTCCGGACGGTGCGCATCGAGGATGGCCCCGCCAAGCAATATCCCGACTACATCTATCAGAACGCCGACAAGTCCAAGACCTACGGCTTCGACGTCAACGCCCAAGTGCGCCTGCCCTTCGACCTCACCCTGCGCGGCACCTATTCTTACGTCAACGACGACGAGAAGGTGCAGGGCAAACGCAGTTCCTACATCCGCCCCCACACGGCCGTCATGCAAGCCGACTACACGCGCCGCTTCGGCCGTTGCCGCGCCTATATCGGCCTGAACGGGCGCTGGATGGCCGCCACGGACTACTGGTCGTACAGCAGCAGCCAGAAGAGCATGTACAAAATGGAGCTCGAGAGCCGCATGCTCTGGAAGTTGAACGCCGGATGCTACTTCCCGCGCGGCATCGCCCTAAACGTGGGCGTGGACAACCTCTTCAACGCAAGGGATAAGAACATCAGCTACGACGCCAGTTCCGCCACCCTCACCCGGGGCACGGAGTTTATCGCCAACCTCTCCGTCAACATCGCAGAGCTGATCGGCAAATGACGGGACGGACACTTGGCACTTTTTTGGGGCACGACACTTCTTGAGGGAGGCGTCGTGTTCCTCTTTTTTTGGCCCCAAGCCCGACAGGTCGGAGCTATCCCAGAAAAAAAGTAGGGCTAAACCCTCAGGGTTCGGGGCTACTTGAAAAATAGTAGAGCTAAACCCTCAGGGTTCGGGCTACCCAGAAAAAAAGAAGGGCTAAACCCTCAGGGTCCGGGCTGCCCAGAAAAAAAGTAGGGCTGGCCCCTGAGGATTTTGCAAGGAGGCGAGCTATGTAATCCCTCTATTGAAAAGTGAAAGGGTGGGGTGAGATTTCACACGCTCGCTTCAGACTCTTCCGTTGGTTGGGGAGACTCCGTTTTCTCTTCGTAAGTGATAAACAGCGGCTCTTTGTTTTTAAGCGCTTCTTCTAATTCCAATTCAATCGCGTTGTTGAAGATCGGTCCTTTGAAGCCGGCCGTACGGAATAGAAGTATGCCGCAAAGCTTCCGCATCTCCATGCAGGTGTAGAACAGTTTGTTTTGTTTGTATGATTCCTTCGGAATACGTTCATATAACTTACCATGGAGAATGCGGTTTCGCTCTTTGATCACCTTCTTTTCTGGGCCCGATAGCTTGTAACCGATTCGCTCAAAGGGCGCCGTCAGCTTATCCCCATTCGTTTGGCTGTTGAAACCATGCAATTTATTTATCATGACTTTCTTGTGATCCTCTGTAATGAGATGTTTCTCGTAGAGGTCTGAGACCGCCTTTATGAGTTCATCGTGCACTACTTTCCATTTATCGTTTTCCATATAGGAACTCGCCTCTTCTACCATTAACGCTGAGCAGATCGTCTCAAGTGTTACGGCATAAGTTGCGCCCATAAGCTCAAAATCTATGGGGGCAGATAATAGACTTAATGCTGCCTGAGCAAGTCCTCTATTCTCAAATAGCATCCGAGCAAGCGCTGCAAACTCTTGTTCCTCTATGGGGCGATCAAGAGGATCTTTTAGCCTTCCATTTTCACATAGCTGATGAAGGGTGTAGTCAGCTATGCCCTTCAGGCCTTCATATAAGTCAAGACTATAAGTAATGAAGAAGCTGTATGGATTGTAGATTGTCGAACGCAACTTGACTATACCACCCATAATCTTGCCGTCAAACTCCGGTGTTTCTGAGGTCACAACAAAGGCGTAATCGAAGGGAGCAACGGAAGTCACCAAGCCTAAGGAGAGCGATATGGGATACATGTATTTGTTTATGGAGCTATATGTGCAAGAAGATTGAGACTCGATCACGAGAAAATTATCCTGCCCACTACGTATAGAGAATACATGAACCTGTCCTCCCCCCCCGAAATCAATTCTTATCAGACTTTCGGTTGGAGTAGAGCGATAAACAGAATGCTGATAATAAGCAGTGCTATGAACAAGATCACGCCAATTATGATCCTTGATGGGGAGAAAAAGTCGGTAGAAGTACTCCGCCTCTTCATCCCATCGAGAGTCCATAAAGCGAGAAAACTTGATCTGGCATGTGTGGTCGTCATCCTCTCCATTCTTTTCAGAAGAAGAAGATAGATTGGCTCGGGATATCTCGTAGTTTTCATTGCTCATGCTTACCTCTAAAGATTTGAACTGCGTTGTTCCCTTCATGTGCATAACAATCATTTTGATCATCTCTTTAGTGGGTAACAGAAACGAAGGACGCCTTTCATTAATAGAGAGTCGGGCTTCTTTTTCCGTGAAGGGTAAGCCGGAAATAGTGACTTTTTCTTGGGTTAGCTTGTCGATAAATTGAAGGGAAGGGGTAAGATTTTTATTGTACATGATATTCTGTCGTATTGATTTCTTGAAACAGCCACGAAGATAGGTGCGATTCCGTAAGGAGAGAACGTCCAAGTCGGGACACGTCGTTCAAACGCGTTTCCAACGCACATTCAAATGCCCTCCCTCCCGGGCTTCGCTTTTGGCGACTTACACCTCTTTCCGCGAGGCGTCGATGCGGAGGAAGATGAAGAGGAGGATGGTGAAGCCCCAGAGCGACGAGCCGCCGTAGCTGAAGAAGGGTAGGGGAATGCCGATCACGGGGGTGAGACCGAGCACCATGCCGACGTTGATGACGAGGTGAAAGAGGATGATGGAGGCTACACTGTAACCGTAGACGCGCCCGAAAAGGGTGTCTTGTCGCTCGGCCAGGGTGATGAGTCGCACGATCATCACACCGAAAAGGGTCAGGACAACAATGGAGCCGACAAAGCCGAACTCCTCGCCGACGGTGCAGAAGATGAAGTCGGTGTCTTGCTCGGGCACGTATTTGAGCTTCGTCTGTGTGCCGTTAAGGAAGCCTTTGCCCAACAGGCCGCCGGAGCCGATGGCGATCTTGGACTGGTTGACGTTGTAGCCCGATCCGCCGGGGTCGTCCTCCAGGCCGAGGGAGACGCGGATGCGTTGCTGCTGGTGGGGCTCGAGCATGTCGTTGAAGACGTAGTTGACCGACAGCATGAAGGCTACGGACGAGAGGGCAAAGAGGGCCACAAGGGCGTAACGCCAACTGAGCTTGACGATGGCTTGGACAATGAGCATGAGGCTGGAGGTGAGGATGACACCAACAAGCACCCAAACGAAGTTGACGGGTATGTAGAGCGAGGCGATGATGGCCGTGAGGAGGGCGGCCACGAGGCCGTAGAGGATGATGCGGAGCGTGAGGCGGTCGTTCCGAAGGCCGGTGACGAGGAGCATCTCAATGATGAGGGTGAGGGAGGAGACGATGAGTGCGCCGGCTGGAGTGGCTCCGAGGAGGGTGTCGTCGAACTTCATCACGGTGACGAAGAAGGTGACGGCGCAGACGGCGGCCAGTAGCAGATAGCCGGACATGCCTTCGCGATAGAGCATCAGGGCGAAGGCGAGGAAGACGAGGGCTGAGCCGGTCTCTTTCTGCATCAGCACAAGGCCCATGGGCAGCAGGATGATGAGCAGCACGAGGCCGAAGTTGCGGAGGGTAAAGAGGTTGAAGTTGTAGCTGTTCATCAGGCGCGCCAAGGCCAAGGCGGTGGCGAACTTGGCGAACTCGGCGGGCTGCAGGCGGATGGGGCCGAGGACGAGCCAGGAGCGTGACCCCTTGATGTCGGGCGCCAGAAAGATGGTGGCAATGAGTAGGAGGATGATGAGGCCATAGAAGAGGTAGGCGAAGGTCTCATAGATGTCGCGCTCGAGCATGAGTATGATGAAGCTCAGGGCGAAGGCGGAGCCTATCCAGATGAGCTGCGAGCCGGGTCGGCCGGCGGGGTCGAAGAGGCCGGTGGTGTCATACTCGTAGCTGGCGCCGCAGATGCTGAGCCATCCGCTGCCGACCATGAGTATGTAGACGATGATGGTCAGCCAGTCGACAGAGAGCCAGAGACTCCTTCTTTCGTTATCTCGGTACACGGTTATTGTTGTTGGTAGCCTTGACTACGGTGTTGGAAAGGGATTCCACGTCGGCCTCGGAGTTGGCCTGTGCGCCGTGGAAGTATCGTTCGAGCATGACGCGTGCCAGGGGGACGGCCATGCGTGCGCCAAAGCCGGCGTTCTCGACGTAGACGGCGATGGCCACTTTGGGTTCGTTATAGGGTGCGAAGGCCATGCAGGCGGAGTGGTCCTTGCCGTGGGGGTTCTCGGCGGTACCTGTCTTGCCGCAGACCTCGACGTCACGCATGTTGAGCCCGCGGCAGGTGCCTCCGACGACGGCCATACGCATGCCTTGGGCTATGACGCGGTAGTGCTCTTGATCGATGCCGGTGTATTTGCGGTGGGTGTAGATGGAGTCCAGCTGTGCGTTCTCAATTTTCCGGACGACGTGGGGGACGATGTAGTAACCGCGATTGGCTATGGTGGCGGCCAGGTTGCAGATCTGCAGCGGGGTGGCGAGCACCTCGCCCTGTCCGATGGCGATGGAGATGATGGTGCTGGAGTTCCAGCGTGCCGACTTGTAGACCTTGTCGTAGACCTTGCTGTTGGGGATGTATCCGCGCTTCTCACCGGGCAGGTCAATGCCCAGCTGATAGCCATATCCCTGGGCTACCATGTAGTCTTTCCATTTGTCGAGAGCTTCCTGCACAGTGGGGTATCGGCGACGGCTGTCGAGCATGTCGTGCAGTCCCCAGCAGAAATAGGAGTTACAGGAGGTGGCGATAGCGGGAATAAGTGCCAAGGGCGATCCGTGGCCGTGGCAGGCAGGTTTGCCTCCGTGGTAGGGATATCCGCGGGCACAGGTGTAGAGTTTATCGGGAGTGATGACACCCTCTTGCAGGAAGATGAGTCCTTGGGTGGGTTTGAAGGTCGATCCCGGGGGGTACATAGCCATGATGGATCGGTCGAAGAGGGGCTTGGTGGGGTCTTCCTCCAGCATGGCGTAGTTCTTTCCGCGTTTACGGCCCACCAGCAGGTTGGGATCGTAGCCGGGCGAGCTGGCCAAGCATAGCACCTCACCGGTGGCAGGCTCGATCATGACGATGCTGCCTACTTTGTTTTTGAGCAGCTTCTCGGCCAAGATCTGGAGATTGATATCGATAGCGAGGGTGAGGTTCTTGCCCGATATGGGCACCTCGTCGTGCCTTCCGTCCTCAAATCGGCCCTTGATACGTCCGCGGGCATCGCGTAGAAGCACCTCGATGCCCTTCTTTCCGCGGAGCCATTTCTCATACGAGCGCTCTACACCGGCACGCCCGGCATAGTCGCCCTGATTGTAGTAGTTATCGTCTTTGATGTCGCGTCGGTTCACCTCGCCGATGTTGCCCAGCAGTAGGGCGGCATTGGGATAGGTGTATTCGCGGATGGTGCGATTCTGTATGTAGAAGCCGGGGAACTTGTAGAGCTTCTCTTGCAGGGCGCCGTACTCATAGGAGGAGAGCTGGTTCATGAACACCTGCGGCACGTAAGAGGAATAGCCGGGGTTGAGCTTCTTGTTCTTGATATCGGCGATGCGCTTGTCGAACACCTCTTTGGTAATGCCCAGCGTGCGACAGAAATCAAGGGTGTCGAAGGCCTGTATCTCGCGCATGATGAGCATCACGTCGTAGGCCGGTTGGTTGTAGACAAGCAGTTGGCCGTTGCGGTCGTAGATGACGCCGCGTGCGGGATAGAGCACCTTCCTGAGAAAGGCGTTATTGTCCGCCGAGGCCTTGTAATTACTGTCTACAAGCTGCAAAAGAGCGAGCCGCACGATGTAGACGAGCAGCACAAAGATGACGGAACCGATGACGATGAATCGCCGGTTTTCGTAAGCGTATTTCTTAAAGTTCTCCACTTCGACGTTCCATATGGAAGGCTTCAATCACAAAGAGGCAAAGCGTAGTCAGCACAGTGCTGGATGCGATGCGAAGGAGTAGGTAGGGAGGATCGAACAAGGAGAGTGACTCGATGGCGTACAGGGCCGTGTGATGAAGGAACGTCAGGCAGACGATATATTTCATGAAGGCGCCCGTGCCCAGCGTAACGTACGAGGGCGAAGCGTCTTCGAGCATTTCCTTGTCGGTGAAGGCGTGCATAAGCGGGTTGCGATAGTAGCCGATCAGGGTAGACGCGGCGGCATGTATGCCGAGTGTCCCGGAGAAGATGTCGACCAGTAGCCCCGTAATGAAAGCCATCCAAATGACCTGCACGCGCGTGAATCCGGCGGGGATCTTGGCGATGGCGTAGAGGTACAAGAAGGGCGTCATGAGGTTGAAGAGGTGGATGTGGTTAAACACCGTCACCTGCAACAGCACACACACGACGATATACGCCACGACTTTGAGCAAGCCCTTAATCATTCTGTCTTATTCGTTATGAGGGTACGCGCTTTTTCTTCCACCGCTTCACGCTCTTCGCGAAAATCGTTCTGTATCACTCGGACGGACTTTATGGCCGAGAAATCGGTGGCCAACTTGATCTTGAGCGAATAGAAATTCTGATCCCGTTTCTTCTCAAACTTCGCCACGGTGCCGACCATGACGTTCGGTGGAAAGGCCGTCGAAAATCCGGTAGTAACCACCGTGTCACCCTCCTTGAAGATGGCGTGGCGAGGCAGATCATCCAAATAAGCATATCGTGGATCGCGCCCGTCCCAAACCAGTGACCCGTGATAGTTTCCATTCAGCAGCTTACAACTAACGAGCAGCTTGGGATTCAACACAGAGATGACAACCGAGAAATGCTCATCCGCCACCGATACAATGCCGACTATGCCTTGCGTGGTGACGACACCCATATCGACCTTCACCCCGTCTTTGGTTCCCTTGTCGATGGTGAGGTAATTCGACAGTGAAGAGACGTTGCTATTGACGATCTCGGCCGTGACGAAGTGATAAGGCATCGTCACGGTGTCGGCCACAAACAGGCTATCGTACGTCTGTGCATGGGCCTTCATGTACGCGATCTCTCGCTCCAGTTTGATCACCTGAAGTTGTAGTTGCCCGTTCTGTTCAAACAGGGCTTTGTTCTCATCTCGGAGTCCGAGGTACGACCTCACCCTGCCCGAAATAGAAGAGATCTGGGCGACTACGGTGTTAGAAGAACCAAAGATTAGGTTTCGGTGGTAATCCTGATTGTAGAATAGGAGTATGCACGAAACGATCTCAAGGAAACAGAATAAGAACCAATGCCTTTTCCCTATAAGGAATTCAAGCAGTTTCCGCATAGATAGTGGAAGGACTGGAGTGCGTACGCTATAAAAGCCTCCGCTTTACCGGGGCGAAAAGCTCTATGCACGCCGCACACGACCCCGGTACTTACTTAATTAAGAACTTGAATTTGTCGATGTTCTTCAGCGAGATACCGGTCCCCTTGGCTACGGCATGCAACGGGTCTTCGGCTACACGGAACGGGATATTGATCTTGTCCGTCAACCGCTTCTCTAAACCGCGAATCATGGCGCCACCACCAGCCAGATAGATGCCGTTACGAACAATATCGGCATAAAGCTCGGGCGGGGTCTGCTCGAGGGCGCTGAGAATGGCTGCTTCCATTTTCGAGATGGACTTATCGAGGCAGTGCGCAATCTCCTGATAAGAGATGGGCACTTCCATAGGCAGTGCTGTCATCTGATTCGGACCGTGCACCACGTAATCCTCTGGCGGATTGTCGAGCGAGGTCAAGACGGCACCTACGTTGATCTTAATCCTCTCGGCCGTGCTTTCGCCCACCTTCATGTTGTGCTGACGACGCATATACTCCATGATGTCGGCCGTCAGATCGTCGCCGGCAATACGGATAGACTTATTGGAGACAATACCTCCGAGTGAGATCACGGCGATCTCCGTCGTGCCTCCACCTATATCGACGATCATGTTTCCTTCTGGCGCCTCCACATCGACACCTATACCGATAGCCGCAGCCATGGGTTCATAGATCATGTAGACGTCACGTGCACCTGCATGTTCTGCAGAGTCACGCACGGCACGTATCTCTACCTCTGTGCTACCGGAGGGAATGCAAACCACAACGCGCAAAGGGGGAGAGAACCAACGATTCCGGAAGTGGATCATTTTGATCAATCCGCGAATCATCTGTTCGGCGGCGTAAAAGTCAGCTATGACACCGTCCTGGAGTGGGCGGACGGTACGTATGTTCTCATGTGTTTTACCGTGCATCTGGCGGGCTGTCTCGCCGACGGCTAACACCTTGTCCGTACGTTTATCTAATGCGATCACAGACGGCGCATCAACAACGATTTTCCCATCGCTGACAATGATCGTGTTAGCCGTCCCCAGATCGATAGCTAATTCTTGTGTGAAGGAGAATAATCCCATATTATTCGTTATGTCTTTAGTTCAATGTTAATGTTTGAAGTGACGGGTACCCGTCTTTACCATACTTATATGATGCGCATTGCAATACTCCACCGAGAGTTCGTCGTTGACGGATCCTCCGGGTTGGATTACGGCCGTAACTCCCGCCTCAGCAGCTGCTTCGACACAGTCGGGGAAGGGGAAGAACGCATCCGAGGCCATCACCGCGCCGCTCAGATCGAAGCCGAACGTACGGGCCTTTTCGATGGCCTGTTTGAGTGCATCCACACGCGATGTTTGCCCCACACCATTGGCGCAGAGCTGCTTGTTTTTCGCCAGTGTGATTGCATTGGACTTGCTATGCTTCACAATCTTGTTGGCAAACAGCAAGTCGGCGGTTTCTCTCTCGGTGGGGAGAGCTGTTGTCATCGGCTTGAGGTCGCCAGCGGTTTGTGTGCTTAGGTCGCGATCCTGCGCGAGTACGCCATTGAGGAGGGAGCGGAAGGCAAGGCCTTGTCCCGCCCCAACTGCCTTGCGGCGCAGGATGATGCGGTTTTTCTTTTTGCTCAAAATACGGATCGCGTCCTCAGTATAATCCGGTGCGATGATCACCTCGAAAAATATCTGATCGATCTCGTTGGCGGCGTCGGCATCGATCGCTCGGTTGCCTATCAACACGCCGCCAAAGGCTGAGACGGGATCGCCAGCCAAAGCCGCTTTCCACGCTTCGACCATCGTCGGACGGGAAGCCACTCCACACGCATTGTTATGCTTGAGGATGGCGAAGGTCGGCTCGTCAAACTCGTCGATAAGTGCGACCGCAGCATCAATATCCAGCAAGTTGTTGTAGGATATTTGTTTGCCATGCAGGCGATCGAAGAGTGCATCGAATGAGCCAAAAAAGATGCCCCGTTGATGGGGATTCTCTCCGTAACGCATGGGCATGGCGTCGTCGAATGCAGCGCGAAATGCGGTGTGTTCGTCGGCGTCGAAATAGCGAAAGATGGCTGCGTCGTAGCCGGATGAAACGGCGAAAGCGGCACGTGCGAATCGGCGACGATCGTCGAGCGTAGTCTGTGCACCGCCCTGCTTGAGCAGTTCCAACAGGGGGGCGTATTGCGCTCGTGAAGCAACGATCGTTACGTCGCGATAGTTTTTTGCCGCGGCGCGAATAAGGGATATGCCACCGATGTCGATCTTTTCGATCACATCGGCCTCGCCTGCACCTGAGGCCACGGTCTCTTCAAAAGGATAGAGGTCGACGATCACCAAGTCGATCGCCGGTATATCATATTCCGACAGCTGCCGGAGGTCTGTGTCGTATTCACGGCGGGCCAAGATGCCGCCAAATATTTTGGGATGTAACGTTTTCACTCGCCCTCCTAAGATGGAGGGATAACCGGTCAGGCTCTCGGCCGTTTCGCACGGTATGCCTAACGATTCGATGAAGGTCTGTGTGCCTCCTGTCGAGACGAGCTGCACGCCTTCGTTGTGGAGCGTCTTTATTATGTCTTCTAATAGTCCGTCTTTGTGATAAACTGAGATTAGGGCTCGGCTTATCCGCTTCTTTTCATCCGTCATCATGCGTTTGAATTCATTGTCCACTTTCTATTTCTCGAAAAAGTCGCACAAAAGTATGGTTTAATTCCATTCTGAAAAGTGCTATAAGAGAGAATGTTCGTGGCCCCGGATATAATATATGTTATTGTCCCATAAGGATAAAGCGACTATGGACCTCCTTCTCTGCACCTCGAGGGGCGGCCGTCGCCTGATGGTAAGCCCAACCGTCAGCAGTTGGGGGCTCGGTCGTTTAACGCATGAGTTCGACGAAAGAATGAGGGCCTTTCTCCTTGGAGAATGCCTTTGATAGCGCGCTGTAACGGCCAAAGCACTTCCAAAAACGTTTTGGCCCTCGCGTAGCTTCCGTAGAGGCTCTCTGCTGGCTTTATTCTTACATCGAACTCGCGTTACGAAGGTCAGCGCGAGGCTTCGATACGCAGGCCGATGGCCTCGATACCATTCAGCTGTTCGTCGCGCATACCCTGACGGATCCCTAAGGTGTACTGCCCCTTGTGAGGGAAGCGGTAACGCGAGCGGAGAGGGACACTGAGGTGACGGATGGCGATTCCGGCACCGTGCCAAGCACCATAGTCGTCGGCCAGCATACACTCGATGGTGTCGTGCGTCATGGGGCCGACGGGGGGCTCTTCGCTGCAAAGGAGCCAGAGGTTTTGGTAGGGATAGAGGTCGTTGTTACGGATCTCGAGGGCGAGGTCGTAGGGCACGGTGTTGTCGTCGATGTCGTACGTGAAGTAGTAGATGTGATCCTTCGTCCAGGGCTTCTCGACGGACTGATAGTGGTCGTAGCGGGCCGTGTCGGTGCAGGCAGCAAGGAGCAGCAGCGCCAGGGCTGTGGGAAGGAGGGCGCGAACCACGCTGTGCAATCGGTTACTGCGGCGACGGACCATCGGTGGGAGTCGGTTGGGGGTTGTTGCCTTTTCGCTCACGGCGCGGGGACTTGGGGGCGGACGCTTTAGTGGCGGCTTGTGGAGCGCCGTCTGCTGACGGTTTTGGGGAGCGCTTAGGCCTTCCTTCCGCAGCGGCCTTTGGGCGTCCGTCAGCTGGAGCCGCGGAGCGTTTCTTCTTCCTCTTCTTACGGGCGCTATCGAAGCGGCTTACGTTGTCATCCAGAATGTCGTGCGAGTCCGACTTCTTCGTCTGCGTCTCTTTCGATTCGGGCAGTAGGGTGTCGGGCTTAATGCCTTTTTGATTCATGTTAATGACGTCGAAGGCTTGTCTGGCGGTGAGGGTCACGAGGTCTTTGGCGATCGTCTTATCCGTCGAGTAGGTGATTTCGCGCTTGAAGAGGTCCGTTTTGAAGTAATAGTAGGCGTTGTCCTTCGTCTCCAGCACGATCTTACGCGAGGGCATGCCCTTGCGGGCGTCGACGTACATGTCGGCCTCGTAATTGATGCAGCATTTGAGTTTCCCACACTGCCCGGCCAACTTCTGAGGGTTCATCGAAATATCCTGTAGGCGTGCGGCCTCGGTGGAGACAGAGGTGAAGTGCGACATCCACGATGCGCAGCAGAGTTCGCGTCCGCAGGGGCCGATACCGCCGATGCGTCCGGCTTCTTGCCGGACTCCGATCTGCTTCATTTCAATACGCACATGAAAGTTATCGGCCAAGACACGAATCAGTTGGCGGAAATCGACACGTCCCTCTGCGATGTAGTAGAAGATGGCCTTGTTGCCGTCGCCCTGAAACTCCACATCGCCGATCTTCATATCCAGCCCCAGTTCGGCGGCGATCTGTCGGGAGCGGATCATGGTCTCATGTTCTCGCGCCTTGGCTTCTTCCCAGCGCTCTAAATCGTAGGGGCGGGCGATGCGATAGATCTTTTTGTTGATTGTGCTGTGCCGGGTGCTGTGTTTCCATAATTGAAAGAGGACAAGTCGGCCGGTCAATGTAACCATGCCAATGTCGTGCCCCGGACTGGCCTCGACGGCCACTATGTCGCCTTTTTCGAGTGGGATATGGTCTTCGTTTAGGAAGTATTCCTTGCGCGTATTCTTGAATTGCACCTCCACATAGGCCGTGGCATGCTCCTCCTCGGGGATGTCGCACAGCCAGTCGTGGACTGAGAGTTTGCTTCCTGACGTTTCACAGCATCCTTTACATTCCAGACAGCCTCTTTCTGTGTTCTGTACGAAATTCATTCTTCGGAAAGGGGGGGGAGATTAGGGGATCAGTGCGTGCTGCTTGAATACTTTCCGAATGGCCTCCAAGGCATAGTCTAACTGCGCCCGGGTGTGGGTGGCCATGAGGGAGAAGCGAATCAGGGTGTCTTGCGATGCTACGGCTGGCGATACGACGGGGTTAACGAAGACGCCGGCTTCGAAGAGCTCTTTAACGATGAGGAAGGTGAGGTCGTTGTCGCGGATGAAAAGGGGGATGATCGGCGTGGAGGTGTGCCCGATCTCGCAGCCCATTTGACGGAATCCGTCGAGGGCGTAATGTGTCAACTCCCAGAGGCGCTCCATGTGTTCGGGCTCGGTGAGCATGATGTCGAGGGCGGCGTTTGCGGCAGCGACGGAAGCGGGGGTACAGCTGGCGCTGAATATATAGGTACGCGCATGATGGCGCAGGTAGTTGATCGTGTCGTGATCGGAAGCGATGAATCCGCCGAGGGAGGCAAGTGATTTGCTGAAGGTGCCCATGATCAGATCCACGTCGGACGTCACGCCGAAATGGTCGCATGTGCCGCGTCCACACTGGCCCAAAACGCCGATACCATGTGCCTCATCGACCATCACATTGGCGTTGTATTGCTTGGCCAGACGGATGATCTCGGGCAGGTTGGCGATGTCGCCCTCCATGCTGAAGACGCCGTCCATAACGATGAGCTTCACCTTGTCCGGCTCGCATTTCTGGAGCTGGCGTTCGAGGGAGGCCATGTCATTATGCTTGTATTTCAGTTTGCGGGAATAGGAAAGGCGGATGCCTTCGATGATGGAGGCATGGTTAAGCTCGTCCCAGATGATATAATCCTCGCGGCCTGTGATGCAGGAGATCACTCCTTCGTTCACCTGAAAACCTGTGGAGAAGGAGATGGCGTCTTCTTTACCGACGAAGGCGGCCAGGCGTTTCTCAAGGGCCACATGAATATCCAGCGTACCGTTCAGAAAGCGTGAACCGGCGCATCCCGTGCCGTATTTACGTATGGCTTCGATGGCGGCTTCTTTCACTTTCGGGTGGTTGGTGAGGCCTAAGTAGGCGTTCGAGCCGAACATCAGCACCTTTTTTCCGTCGATGACGACTTCCGTATCCTGATCGCTTTGGATCTCGCGGAAGTAGGGGTAAATGCCGGCGGCCTTAGCTCGCTGTGGGGCGTCGTATTTCGCCAGCTTCTCTCTCAATAAGTTCATGTTTGTGGAGGTTTTAACCTTGTCTTTTTGTGAAAAATGTCGCCGGCAAAAGTAGAAAAAAATGGCCGCGGCCTTTGGTGACTTGCCGCATGTCTACAGAGTAACCACATCAAAACTTCACCTACGCTCCACAACCGTCTGCTCATCTACGGAGATCAAAACCACGCGTGGTTCTCCTTTCCGTAGGGGTACGGAGATTAAAACCACACGTGGTTCTCCTTTCCGTAGGGGTACGGAGATCAAAACCACGCGTGGTTCTCCTTTCCGTAGGGGTACGGAGATCAAAACCACACGTGGTTCTCCTTTCCGTAGGGGTACGGAGAGCAGAAGTGCCCCAAGTTTGCAGCTATTCGGGTGCGGTTACCCTGTCTGCCTACGCCTCTCCGAAGATTGATTGAGTGTTTCAGAACTACTTTTGCCCCTGTCGGGAGGCCAACACCTCCCTCCCGACGCCTCTTTATGTATAACACAACAACGTAATCAAGACAGTGTATGAAAAAGACAATGAATGCCAGGCTGGCGATCTGCGGCCTCGGTCTCTTGGGACTCCTCACGGCTTGCGAGAAGGATCCCACACCAACACCCAAACCAGATCCGGAGAGTAAAGTCACCCTGAAGGTGAACGAGTTCATCTACGAGGGGCTACGGAGTGAATATCTGTGGGAGAATACGATCAATTGGAACGCTATCGATTTCAAGAAGGAGAAGGATCCGCACGCCTTCTTCAAACGGTTGATCTATAAAGACGATCGCTGGACAAACCTCACCGACAATGCCGAGGCTTGGAACCAAGGCTTCGCCGGCATATCGACCACCTACGGTTTCGATCTCCGCTTTAGCTACATCGGACAGACGGAAGAGCTCGTGGCCATCGTCCGTTATGTCTATCCCGGCACACCGGCCGACCGTGCGGGCATCCGACGGGGCGACCTCTTGCTCAAGCTGAACGGCGGACCCATCACGGTGAAGAACTATGCCGACTTCTACGACAAACCCACCATCGTAGTCAACAAGGGTATTCTCAAGGACAAAACCCTCACGGCCGAACCGGTCGGCGTGGCTATGACGGCCGTGGAGATGTACCAAGATCCCATCCTCAAGGACACCGTGATCAACAAGGATGGCCACCGCGTGGGCTACCTCTGTTACTCGGACTACACGGCGCGCTCCACCGCGGAGCTGATCAAGGTCTTTACGCGGTTTAAGACTGCCGGCGTGACCGACGTCGTGCTCGATCTGCGCTACAATGGCGGCGGCTACGTCAGCACGGCGCGCTCGCTCTGTAGCATCCTTGCGCCTGAGGCGGCTATGAAAAAGAAAGAGCGCTTCCTGTTCAAGCTGTGGAACGAAAACTACATGAACCACTGGAAAAGCGAGGGCCGGAACGACGAGCTGTATGAGACCTTCGTCGACACCTTGGGCATCAACATGAACCTCAACCGGCTCTATATCCTTACGGGCAAGGGCACAGCCTCGGCTTCGGAGCTGACCCTTACAGGGCTCACGCCTTACATGGATGTGGTGCAGATCGGCGACACGACGCATGGCAAATTCTGCGGCGGCATCGTACTCATGCCGAAACACCTCTGGTGGGACAGGGCGGCCTCGTATTACCAAGAGATCAAGAACTGGGGCATGTACGTGATGATCTACAAGTTCTCCAACAAGCGTAACGACGAGTTTCCGCGCGGCTTCGCACCGAAGTATGTCGTGAAGGAATACCTGCTGGAGCTCTATCCCTTCGGCGACGAGCGCGACCCGCTGCTGGGCAAGGCGCTGGAGCTGATCACGGGCAAGCAGGTGGCTAAAGCGCGCTCACGCCGCATACAGCCTACGCTCCGCGAGCTGCCCATCGATAACCCGAACCGCCCGCTGAACGGTAAGGCTATCGATACGCCGCCGGCCGGTCAACGGCTCTTCATGAGCAATAAATAATCCAGCATAGTCATTGCCGCCATCGCCTCGACGAGCGGCACGGCACGGGGAAGGACGCACGGATCGTGGCGTCCTTTCGCGTTTATAATGGTCTCGCGTCCGTCACGATCGACCGTCTGTTGCTCGCGCAGCAGGGTGGCCACAGCCTTGAAGGCTACGCGGAAATAGATGTCTTCGCCGTTGGAGATGCCACCCTGTATGCCGCCCGAATAATTCGTGCGAGTGGCGATACGGCCGTGGTCGTTGCAGAAGGTGTCGTTGTGTTCCGAACCGAGGTAGAGGGGGGCGTCGAAGCCGTCGCCGTAGTCGAAGCCTTTCACGGCGTTGATGCCGAGCATGGCGGCGCCGAGCGCGGCGTGCAACTTGCCAAAGACGGGCTCGCCGAGGCCGACGGGCACGCCCGTGATGACGCCCGTGATGACGCCGCCCACCGTGTCGCCCTGCTCCTTGACGCGACGGATCAGTGCCTCCATCTCGGCCGCCTTGCGTGCGTCGGGACACCGCACGGCGTTCGTCTCGGTGAGCGTGAGATCGTAATCGCGATACGTGCCGTCGAGGCGAATACGCCCCACCTGCGAGGTATAGGCGCGGACGGTGATGCCCTCGGGTTGCAGGGCGAGCTTGGCCATGGCACCGCCGACGCATTGCGCAATGGTGGTGCGTGCCGAGCTGCGTCCTCCGCCACGCGGATCGCGGATGCCGTACTTCATCTGGTAGGTATAGTCAGCGTGCGACGGGCGATAGAGATCGCGCATGGCGTCGTAGTCTTTCGAATGCTGATCGCGGTTGCGGACGAGGAAGGCGATGGGTGTGCCCGTCGTTCGGCCCTCGTAAAGCCCGGAGAGGAACTCGACCGTGTCGGGTTCGTTGCGTGAGGTAGTCAGTGCGGACTGTCCCGGCCGACGGCGGTTGAGTTCGCTTTGAATGAAGGCCGTATCCGCCTCAATGCCGGCGGGGCAACCGTCGATAATGCCGCCGATGGCCGTGCCATGCGATTCGCCGAAGGTGGTCAGGCGGTAGTTGTTTCCGAACGTATTCATATAGTATCGTGGGGAGTAGGGAGAAGTAGTTATTAGAAGAGGGGGTAAAAAGAAGCCCTTCATCCGAGACCCACCGAGGGTTAGGAATGAAGAGCTACTTCAAAAGAGGGGGAATTAGAAGATTATAGATCAATGGCAGCAGCCGTCGCAACCGCCACAACCGTCGTGGTCATGTCCGCCACAGCCGCCGTGCATCATCTGCTCCATCTCGGCCAGTTCCTCAGCCGTCGGCTCGTGCACGTCGGCCACCTGTCCGGCGAAGTGCAGCGTCTCGCCCGCCAACGGGTGATTGAAGTCCATCACTACGACGTCGTCCTTCACCTCCAGCACGGAGCCGTTCATGTGCTGCCCCTCGGCGCTCATCATGGGCAGCGTGGCGCCTTCCTTCACGCGCTCGCTATCGAACACACCGTCTATCATGAAGACACTCTTCGGCAGATCGACCACATTCTCCTCTATACGCTGGCCGTATGCTTGCTCAGGCGTAAGGGAAAACTCGAAGCGGTCGCCCGGCTCCAGACCGCTCAGATTCTTTTCGAAGGCCTCCAGCATGGAGCCTATGCCATAGATAAACTTCAGGGGTTGTTCTGGGGTAGCCGACTCCATCAGTGTGCGGTCGTCCGCATCGCCCACGTGCAGGTCATAGGTGACCGTCACGAATTTGTTCTTTGATACTCTCATATACATTCTTGATTTTTAGATAGGGGCGCAAAAGTAGCCGATTATGCATAAGCCCGCCGGGGCGTTGAGAAGGCACGCACTACAAATAGAACGCTCTCATCAGCTCCGCGTAGGCCGCCGTCCGACGGTGATCTGGCGTTTCCAGCGTCAGCACATCCGGCACGCAGGGCGACGGCCGACGCGCCAGTTCGACCAGCCATCGCTTGGGCGACGCACCCTCCACGGGCACGACGTGCGTCTCGCGGACGAGGTGCAACGCTCTCGCCTCGGCCAGCCTCAGCACGCCCTCACGCTGCGCATAAGGCAACACAAGGGCCATCCGACCGTCGTCCGTAAGCAGCGCCGCAGCCACGCTGAGCAGCTCGCCCATCGGCAACGTGTCGCTATGCCGCGCCATGCGTCGCCCAGCGTCGGGGCACTTCAGCGATTCGTCGAAATAGGGCGGATTGGAGACGATCCGATCGTAAGCCGGGGGAGCCGTAGCGGCGTACGTGCGGAAGTCGGTGCGGAGGACGTGAATGCGTGCCGCGAAGGGTGATTCGCCGACATTCTCCGCGGCTTGCAGGCAGGCGTCGCGATCGATGTCGAGCGCATCGATGCGAGCGTCCGTGTTGCGTTGGGCGAGCATCAGGGCCACAAGGCCGCTGCCCGTACCGACATCGGCTATGCGACGCGCACCGGACACGTCGGCCCACGCTCCGAGCAGGCAGCCGTCCGTGCCGACCTTCATCGCGCAACGGTCGTGGCGGACGGTGAATTGTTTGAATCGAAAATAGGGATTGGACATGGTGTGGAGTAAAAAAATCCCTCCCAGCGCTCACGCGAGGGGAGGGACTAATGCTAATAAAAAATTATAGTCCTTATTGATTGGCCTTGAGAGCCTCACAACTCGGGAAATCCCTCCCGACGCTCGCGCGAGGAGAGGAACTAACATAAAAAACAATTACCATTATTGATTGGCTCTGAAAGCCTCACAACTCAGGAAATCCCTCCCGGCGCTCACGCGAGGGGAGGGACCAATATTATATTATGGAAAAAATAATAACCCTCATTGATTGGCCCTGAGAGCCTCACAACTCGGGATACACTTTCGGCGGCGAGCCTTATTTCAGGCTGCCGACCATATCTTCTGGCCGCACCCACTCGTCGAACTGCTCCGGGGTGACGTAGCCCAGGCGGACAGCCTCCTCGCGCAGCGTTGTACCGTTGCGGTGCGCCGTGTTGGCAATCTCTGCCGCCTTGTAGTAACCGATCTTCGTGTTGAGCGCCGTGACGAGCATGAGGCTGTTGTTCACCAGCTCCTTAATCCGCGGATAATTCGGCTGGATGCCGCTCACGCAGTGCTCCTCGAAGCTCACGCAGGCGTCGCCAATCAGGCGGGCCGACTGCAGGAAGTTGGCGCAGATAACGGGCTTGAACACGTTCAGCTCGTAGTGTCCCTGCGTACCGCCGACCGAGATAGCCACGTCGTTACCCATCACCTGGGCAGCTACCATCGTCACCGCCTCGCACTGCGTCGGGTTTACCTTGCCCGGCATGATCGAGCTACCCGGTTCGTTGGCCGGGATGATGATCTCGCCAATGCCACTGCGCGGGCCGGAGGCCATCATGCGGACGTCGTTGGCGATCTTGTTGAGCGACACGGCCAGCTGCTTCAGTGCGCCGTGAGCCTCCACCATGGCGTCGTGTGCGGCCAGCGCCTCGAACTTGTTCTCAGCCGTCACAAAGGGCAGCCCCGTGAACTGGGCGATGTAACGCGCCACGACCACGTCGTAGCCCTTCGGCGTGTTGATGCCCGTGCCCACGGCCGTGCCACCGAGCGCCAGCTCGCTGAGGTGCGACAGGGTGTTGCGGAGTGCGCGGAGGCCGTGATCGAGCTGTGCAGCATAGCCCGAGAACTCCTGTCCGAGCGTCAGCGGCGTAGCGTCCATCAGGTGCGTACGGCCGATCTTGACCACGTCCTTGAACTCCTCAGACTTCTTCTTCAGCGCGTCGCGCAGGCGTTCTACGCCGGGGATCGTCGTCTCCACGACCATCTTGTACGCCGCGATGTGCATGCCCGTGGGGTAGGTGTCGTTCGACGATTGCGACTTGTTCACATCGTCGTTCGGCTGTAGCGTCTTCTCGCCCTCGCCGATCGTCTTGCCCGCCAGCTGATGCGCGCGGTTGGCAATCACCTCGTTCACGTTCATGTTCGACTGCGTGCCCGAGCCCGTCTGCCAGATCACGAGCGGGAACTGGTCATCCAATTTCCCCTCCAGGATCTCGTCGCACACTCGGCTGATCAGATCACGCTTCTCCACCGGCAGCACGCCCAGCTCATGGTTGGCATAAGCGGCCGCCTTTTTCAGGTACGCAAAGCCATAGATCACCTCCAGCGGCATGGATGCCGACGGCCCGATCTTGAAATTGTTACGCGAGCGCTCTGTCTGCGCTCCCCAGATCTTGTCGGCGGGGACTTTCACCTCGCCCATCGTGTCTTTTTCGATTCTGAAATCTGCCATTGTTCTATATTTTTTTGGTGATGATTGATTTTCTCGGTGACAACTGCGGGCAAAAATAGACGTTCTTGGCAATTACCGTGGGGCGATGCCAAAAACATACGTCGCGGCCTCAGAAACGCCTCGCGAAGGCCCCGTGGCGTCCGTTTAGCCCCTTGCGTAAGCCCGTTCACGGCCCGCCGACTCCCGTTTGCGGCCCGCTCGCCTCTGCGCACCGCTCGCGGAGATCCGTTTCCCCTCCTTTCTTCTCGGATAAGGCCTTATCGGCCCCTTTTTCATCCATTCGGAACCTCCCGAAACATATTCCTCATCTATTACAAGCGTTCGGAACTTACCGAAGCTATATCCAATCCGTTTACAAATGCTCGGAATTTCCCGAAGGATAGAGAACTGATGTATCATCTCTTCGGGAAAGTCCGATCAACTAAAAATATAGATAGCTACCTTTCGGAAGAATCCGAGAAGTTATAAATAAGAGATACAGCATTTCGGGTATCTCCGATTGATATAAAAATCTATTTCTATACTTTCGGGGATTTCCGAAGAGTTAGAAACATATAGCTTAGACTATTCGGGGATTCCCGAGAATTAGGTACATACTATGGATATACGTCGGAATAATCCGAAACCTTATTACATATAGAGGATATGCTTCGGGAAATTCCGAACGATGGAAATAAAAAGGAATACGTTTTCGGGAGATTCCGATGTGTAGAAACGTGAAACGATATACCTTTGGCGGCACCTTTCAAGGATAAAACGGATGTCCGCAAGGCCTTCACGGGCCCGATCATGGGGCGCGAAGAGTGCTGCGGACGGTTCGCATGCCCGAAATGGCATGAAACGGAAGTCCGCGAGGGGTTCGCAAAGCGATTCGGACATAAAAACGACAGAAGACATGAAAAAGATCGGAAACATAGACCTGACACGGGCCACGAAGGCGGCGCACGTGGAGTTCATTCACTCGGTCTGCATCGCGGTGGACGAGAGTCCGGAGGTGACGGCTAACGCGGTGGCCAAGAAAGCCGCGGAGCGACTCAAGGCGGCCTACGACGAGGAGCGGGAGAACCTGATCCTCTCGAACAAAAGCCTGCTGACGGACGACATCCACGCAGCCGACACCGAGCGTGACGGCCTTTTCACCGGCTTCAAAGGCACCGTGATGGCGCAGCAGCGCATGCCGGACGAGGCCAAGGCGGAGGCGGCGCGCGAGCTGACGCAGCGGATCAAGGACTACCGGCTGCAGCGCGGCATGCAGCTGGACGGGGAGACGGCGATGATCGGGAAGCTGGTGGAGGACTGCGAGGGGGCCTACGCGTCGCATGTGGAGCGGCTCGGCGTCGGGCCGTACGTGGTGGCGATGAAGGCGGCCAACGAGCGCGTGCACCGGCTGATCAACGAGCGGATGCAGAACCAACGGCTTCGGAAAGAGGCAGAGGTGGACATGGCGCGGCGACAGTCGGACGCGGCCTATCGGTGGCTCGTGGAGGTGGTGAACGCGATGCAGGTTTTGCTGGGCGATGAGGCCGGCGTGGGCCACTTCATCGACTTCATGAACGCACTGATCAAGCGTTATCGGCAGGTGGTGTTCGCCAAACGGAAGCGGAATAAGGACGCCGCAGTGGAGGGCTAACCAAGACGCTATTCGGGGAGGTTGTCAGGGGGGGCTAAACGAGGAAAGGCCCCGCCCTGAATGAATCAGAGGGGGCCTTTACCGTGAAGAACGCCATGAAATACAAAAAACGAGCGGCAAACGGGGCTCGAACCCGCGACCCTCAGCTTGGGAAGCTGATGCTCTACCAACTGAGCTACTGCCGCGTCTTGCTCGGGTGTTGCGGGGGCAAAAATAGACCTTCCTTTGGCTTTTTACCTAAGTTTGCCCGACATTTTTTGACAGAGACCGAAATAAGCGGCATTTCATGAGGGAATTTCAGAAGATCAGCACCCGGAAAAAAGGGGATTACGAGGCGGCTTTCCGCGAGGAAAAGCCGAATGTGTTTCAGCGGTTGGCCGCGATATTTGGCCATGCCGCTTTTTTTTGGCTGGCCGTCTGTCTGGCCCTGTTTTTCTGGCTGGAACGTGAGGGCCGATTCTACTTTTTCTTCATCGAGCAGCGGAAGCTGTTCCTCAGCGAGGCATCGTTCATCGGGTCGTATTTCACGCGGTCAGGGGGCGGGGCGCAATTGGTGACGGACTATGCGACGCAGTTCTTCGTCAAGCCGTACCTCGGGGCGGCCACCGGAAGTGTGGTGCTGACGGCCGTGGCCATGCTGTCGGTGGGCCTCATGCGACGGATCGCACCGCAGGCCAATCTGCGACTGCTGGGGCTACTACCGACGGCGGCGCAGCTGCTGATGACGTTCGATATGAACTATTCGTACGCCGGGACGGTGGCCTATGCGCTGACGCTCGTGGCGATGTATGGCTATTTCTTCATCCCGTCGATGGTGGGGCAGGTAGTCTATGCCACGGTGGCCACGGGGCTGCTGTTTTGGCTCGGCGGATCGGTGGCGTTCCTCTTTGCGACGTGCATCTTTTTGTGGGAACTGGCGACGCGTTTTTGGCGGGCTTACGGCTTCTTGGTACCGCTGGCGGTGGCTGTGGGAGCGGCCGTATGGGGCGTGTATGACGCGTGGGCGGGGGAGTATCGCTTCCTGTTAGGTCCGGACGGATACTATGCGCCGACTGTGGCGCCTGATCCGGTGCTTTACGGCGTATGGGCCTGCCTGCCGGTGATGTTGGCCGTGGCTTATTGCCTGCGTGGGCAGGGACGCGAGAAGAAGGAGGCGGGGCGACGGATCGCAGAGATAACGGTGCAGCTCGTGTTAGTGGGCGGACTGCTTTGGATCGGGCGCGACAGGCTGAAGGATCACGACACGTCGGGCTACAGCAAAGAGCTGGACTGCTACCTGCGGCAGGGACGGTGGGACGACGTCGTCGATCGCTATACCTTTATATATAGGCAGAACCCGACGCCGACCGAAGCGTGCATGCTGAGCATCGCGCTGGCCGAACGGGGACAATTGGCCGACAGCCTGTTTGCCTACGCTCCGCGCGGCGTGGAGGCCATCCTGCCGACATGGGACGGAAGCGATCCCCAAGTGGCGGCACTGCTGAGCGACCTCTATTTCTCGATGGGCGATATCGATATGGCGCAACGCATGGCGATAGAAGCCAATACGGGCATGGACGACCGCAGCCCGCGCATGATCAAACGACTGGCCGAGACGAGTCTGATCCGCGGCGCCTATCCGCTGGCCGAGAAGTACCTCTCGGTGCTGGAGCATACGCGTTACTACGGCCAGTGGGCGCACGATGCGCGGCGGTTCCTGTATAACGATTCGGCCGTGGTGGTGGACTCCCTGCTGGGCCGCAAGCGTCGCTGCCTGACGGGTGCATCGGGCGATCTGCCGCGCACTCTGCACGCCATCGCCGAACAAAACCCGACGCACCGCGCCTCGATCGAGTATGCGGGCGTGCTCCTCTTATTGCAAAAAGACCTCGGGCGCTTCCGCACCTTGGCCGACAGTTGCGTGGGGCGGATGGTGCTCCCTCGCCTGCCCAAATCCTTCGCGGAGGCCACGCTGCTCTACACCTTCGTCGGCGACACAACGGCGCAGAAGCGCTATCGACTGCCAGCCGACATGACGCGGCGCTACGCCGACTTCCGCCGACGCGCTGACGCGGCGCGAGGCAACAGTCAGTCGACCGAGGCGCTGCGCGACACCTTCGGCGACAGCTACTGGTATTACTTCACCTTCACGTCCGGCGCGACGAAATGACCCGTAATGAAAACGACTCTCCCCCCCACTTTTCGACACCTCTTCACACTCCTGCTCATCCTCCTGCTGACGGCCGCCTGCCGACACGAAGCACCGATGACGAACCGGCTGGTGGACCATCGGCCACCTATCTTCCCTGACTATACGGAGGTGACGATCCCGCCCAACATTGCGCCGCTGCGCTTCCTGCTGTCCGACACGTGCAACGTGGACAAGGCCGCGGCCACGTTCGAGTGTGGCGCCGAACGCGTCACGGTCTGGGCCTCCGACGGACGGTCCATCGCCATCGCGCCGCGCGCATGGAAGCGCCTGATGAAGGATGCCGCAGGCAAGGTGATCAGCGTGAAAGTGACGGCCCGCATCGCCGGCGAATGGGTCGGCTATGCGCCCTTCAACCTCTACGTGGCCACGGACTCAATCGACCCGTACATCGTCTACGGCCGCACGGATCCGAGTCGCAACGTGATGGGCCATACGGGGCTTTACAGCCGCTGCTTGGAGGACTTTCGCGAGCGTGCCGTGCTCACGAGCGACATGACCCGTGGCGACCACATCGGCCCGGCCACCTTCAGCGGTGGCGACGCCCAGCGCTTCTTTCTGCCCCTAAGCGGTGCCCTGTCCTGCGCCCTGCTGACCGACAGCGACAAGATCGAGAAACTGAACACGCACACCATCCCCGGACTACCCACGCCGACCCATGTCGCCTGGCACCCTTCGGGGCGTTACATGGCCTTCGCCGTCAACCGCAACGCGCGGCAGGATGCCCGCGAGACGGCCTCGCGCATCGTCATCTACGACGTCGTCAAGCATGAGCTCTTCACCTCTCCGCAGCTCTTCTCCGACTCCAGTTCGGTCACCTACCCCGCCTTCTCGCCCGACGGCGAGACGCTCTACTTCTGCGCCACCTCACTCATGGCCCACACCCGCGCCGACAGCGCCAAGTATCACCTCTGCGCCCTGGCTTTCAACATCCACGGTGGACGCCGCTTCGGTCGTAAGGCAGACACCCTCTACCACTCCCGACCCGCGCCGCCCCCGCCCCCGCGGAAGAAGTCGGACAAGACGCCCCCCCGACGTCCCGAGGTACGCCCCGACGGCAGCGCGGCCCGTCCCCTGCCCTCGCCCGACGGACGCTACCTGCTCTTCACCGTGGCCGACGTAGGCTCCAATCCCGCCGATCGCCCCACGTCAGACGTGGCCCTCTTCGACATAAAGCACCGGAACTTCCTGCCCGTCGATACGCTCTGCGCCGATAACGACTCGGAGATCGCCTACTCCTGGAGCAACAACGGGCGCTGGATCGTCTACACCACGCGCAGCATCGACGGCCTCTACGAATACCCCGTCATCGCCCATCTCTCGGCCGACGGGCGCCCCTCGAAGCCCTTCCTGCTGCCGCTCAAGGAGGCCAATGGCTACCGGCGCACGATGCAATCGTTCGCCCACCCCACGTTACTCACCGCCCCCGTGCCCTACCGCAACTACACGCTCAGTCGCAAGGCTCGCACCCTCGAAGGCGTGGACATCCAGCCGCTCAAGGCCGGGAAGTGAATCCCTCCTTCGGGAGAGGTCATTTCCGCATCGAGGAAATGGGTCAAACCTTCGGGAGAGGTCATTTCCCGAGTAAGGAAATGGGTCAAACCTTCGGGAGAGGCCATTTCCCGAGTCAGGAAATGGGCCCAACCTTCGGGAGAGGTCATTTCCCGAGTAAGGAAATGGGTCTAACCTTCGGGAGAGGCCATTTCCCGAGTAAGGAAATGGGTCTAACCTTCGGGAGAGGCCATTTCCGAGGCTCGGACGACCTAAACAATTAACGTAATCAGCAATTCATCCCCCCAAAAACAAGATGACACAAGAAAGGATCACACCAAACCAGCACGACGTCTGGCCGGAAATTGAGGCGCTGCTACATCGATTCGCAGACATGGGCATCGCTCAGGCGGTGGATTATGAGAAGTACTACCTCTACTCCCTGATCGCCCATTCGACGGCCATTGAGGGGTCGACGCTGACGGAGCTGGAGGCGCAAATACTCTTCGACGAGGGCGTGACGACTGGTGGTAAGCCACTCATAGATCATTTGATGAATGACGACCTACGCATGGCCTATGAGCAGGCACAGACGGAGGCGGTGCGCCGAACAGCTATCACGCCGACGTTCTTGCGGATGCTGAATGGGATACTGATGCGGCGCACCGGGAGTGTGCACCACGTCGCTGCGGGCACGTTCGACTCGTCGCGAGGTGACTACCGCCTGTGTGGCGTCACGGCGGGTGTCGGCGGACGGTCGTATATGAACTATCAAAAGGTGCCGGTACGGATAGAGGCGCTCTGCGAACGACTTCAGGAACAAATGAAAATGACCGGCGTCAACACCCTCCGCGCGCAGTATGAGCTGAGTTTCACGGCCCATTTGGAACTGGCCACTATCCACCCGTGGGTAGACGGCAACGGTCGTACGGCACGCCTGCTGATGCACTACATCCAGTTCTACTACGGCCTCTTCCCCGTGAAGATCCTTCGTGAAGATCGTGGCGCATACATCGCCTCCTTGCGACAATCGCAAGAGGTGGAAAATGTGGACTGCACGCCCTTCCTCACCTTTATGACCGACCGGCTGCGGGCGTCGCTCAAAAGTGAGATAGAGCGGGCTGCTACCCCGGCCGAGGCTGAGAAGTTAGTCGGGAACACGCAGGGGCGAATGCACATACCGCAGTAGAGGCACAAAAGCAGACGCTCCCCGGCGTATTTGCCACATCTTTGCGCCGTGAGAAAAATCATCGCATACAAGAATTATTTCAGCGATTTCATGCAAGCACTATCGAAGCCGGAAGCCGATAAAGTCTTGCGTGCACTGGATTTATTAAGGACGGAAGAGCGGCTGCCAAGACATTACATCAAATACGTAAGGGAAGGCCTCTATGAATTTCGAGTAAGCCATGGGAACAATGAGTTCCGCCTATTTTTCATTTATGATGGAGACACCATCGTGGTATTGTTCAATTGTTTCAAGAAGAAAACTCAAAGAACCCCTCATCGAGAAATAGAGAAGGCTTTGAGATTAAGGAAGGAATATGATGCAACTAAGAGAGATCGAAAAGGATAAGTACGACGTCGACGCATTGCTTGACGAAGTATTAGGGCGCGAAGGATCGCCCGAAAGAGAAAGGAATAGGGCCTTGGCGTGGGAGGAATACCTGGCGCAGGTGAAGCACGACGCCCAAGCGACGAGGCTGCCTAAGACGGTCGCCGAACCAGCGATGAGTGACGAATGGTAAGGCCCGACGTTGGGAACCGAAAAAGAGATTGGGAGGCGTTTGCACGGTGCTGCATGCGCCTCCCTACTTTTGCGGCCTCACCGAACAATGCATCAATAATGGATAGTAATATGGATAAGCAACAACAGAAACTCGTTTTGTATAACACCCTCACGCGCCGGAAGGCGGAGTTTGAGCCCCTCCACGCGCCACATGTGGGCATGTATGTCTGCGGACCCACCGTCTACGGCGATCCGCACCTCGGCCACGCCCGGTCGGCCATCACCTTCGACATCCTCTTCCGCTACCTCACCCACCTCGGATACAAGGTGCGCTACGTCCGCAACATCACCGACGTGGGCCACCTCGAGCACGACGCCGACGAGGGCGAAGACAAGATCGCCAAGCGTGCACGCATCGAGCAACTCGAGCCGATGGAGGTCGTGCAACACTACACGCGTCGCTACCACCGTGCGATGGACCTGCTGAACGTGCTCCCGCCCAGCATCGAGCCGCAGGCCTCGGGCCACATCATCGAACAGATGGAACTCGTCAACCGCATCCTGGCCAACGGCTACGCCTACGAGAGCGAAGGATCGGTCTACTTCGACGTGGCACGATACAACCAAGACCACCGCTACGGCATCCTCTCCAACCGCAACGTCGACGAGCTGCTCAACACCACCCGCGAGCTGGACGGGCAGACGGAGAAGCGTAACCCCGTCGACTTCGCCCTCTGGAAACGCGCCGCACCGGAGCACATCATGCGTTGGCCATCGCAGTGGGGCGAGGGCTTCCCGGGCTGGCACTGCGAATGCACCGCGATGGGCCGCAAGTACCTCGGCGACCATTTCGATATTCACGGCGGCGGCATGGACCTCATCTTCCCCCACCACGAGTGCGAGATCGCGCAGGCCGTCGCCGCCGAGGGCGAGCAGATGGTGCGCTGGTGGGTGCACAACAACATGATCACTTACAACGGGCAGAAGATGGGCAAGTCGCTCGGCAACGCCATCACCCTGGAGGAGTTCTTCACCGGTAGCCATCCGCTGTTGGCGCAGGCTTATCGCCCGGAGACAATCCGCTTCTTCATCCTTCAAGCGCACTATCGCAGCACAGTAGACTTCAGCAACGAGGCGTTGCAAGCCTCCGAGAAGGGCCTCGAGCGACTCTTCGAAGCCGCCGAACGGCTCGCCAAGCTCACGCCCTCCGACGGTCCCTCGACCATCGATGTCAGCACGCTGCGCACGCGCTGCGAGGAGGCCATGTGCGACGACATGAACACGCCCATCGTCATCTCTCACCTCTTCGACGCCGCCAAGGCCATCAACACCGTGCACGACGGTCGCGCGACGCTCTCGGCGGACGATCTCGCGGAGCTGCAATCCGCCTTCGGCCTCTTCATGGACGACGTCCTCGGGCTGCGCAGCGCCGCCCCGTCTGACGAGAAGGATGAGGCCTATCGCCGCGCCGTCGATCTGCTGCTCTCCGTTCGTCAGCAGGCCAAGCAAAACAAGGATTGGGCCACGAGCGACCGTATCCGCAATGAGCTGTCCGCCCTCGGCTTCGTGGTCAAGGACACGAAGGACGGCGCCGAATGGAGCCTGTAGCTATGAAGGTTGTTATCCTGCAACAAGACATTGCCTGGGCTGATCCGGCAGAGAACGTGAGGCAGGCAGAGGCAGCCATCGACCGTCGGCCGGGCGCCGACCTCTACGTGCTGCCGGAGATGTTCGCCACCGGTTTCGCGACGCATCCCGAGGGCGTGGCCGAAAAGGCCGACAGCGAGACGCTCCGCTGGATGGTGCGTAAGGCGGCGGCGTGCCGTGCAGCTGTGGCCGGATCGCTGGCCGTGGAAGATGGCGGTCGCTACTACAACCGCCTCTGCTTCGTCCACCCCGACGGCCGCGTGGAGACGTACGACAAGCGCCACCTCTTCACCTACAGCGGCGAGCACCGTCACTACACGCACGGCACACGTCGTGTGGTCGTCACCTTCCGCGGCGTACGCATCCTGCTGCAAGTCTGCTACGACCTGCGCTTCCCCGTCTGGAGTCGCAACCGCGGCGACTACGACGTGGCCCTCTACGTGGCCAGTTGGCCCGTCGGCCGCATCGAAGCCTGGAGCGCGCTGCTGCGTGCGCGAGCCATCGAGAACCAGTGTTACGTCGTCGGCGTCAACCGCGTCGGCCGCGACCCGGTGGCGGAGTACAGCGGCGCGTCGGTCGTCATCGATCCCTACGGCCGCACCGTCGCCACGTGCGAGGATCACCACGTCAGCGCAGCCGAAGCCGTGCTTGACCTCGAGCGCCTCGCCGCCTTCCGCCAGAAGTTCCCCGTCTTAGAGGATGGGGATGCGTTTGAGCTCCGATAGGAACACCGGCAAATAGCTATCGATGAGGGGCGGGATCAGTTTTTCCGCCCCTCTTTGTTTTACAAACCACAGAATAAGGCAGAAAATGGAATTGTCATTGAACGAATTTGAGGAGCAAGTAAACAAGACGATCCTGAAGCGAGGTCGCGACTATTTCGAACATGACCACGTGGTGCGGGTGAAAAGACTCAGCGAAGGAGAATTTGAGCTCGCGGTGATGGGAACGGAACGGTACACGGTCTATTTGAGATTTTGGGGCGACGCCGTCATGGATCACGACTGTAGCTGTCCCTACGCTTGGGGGCCGGTCTGCAAACATGTCGTGGCCTCGCTGTTCTACCTGCGCGAGAATGGTCTCTACTCTGCGCCACCGCTGAGTAAAGAGATGAAAGACGATCGCTCCGTCCCCAGGCAAGTGGCGACAATGCTCGAGGAGATGAATTACGACGATCTGCGGCTCTTCGTCCACACCCTCTGCTGGGACGACAGCCTTTTCCAGCAAATCTTTTTAGTGAGAAGCCTCCAATTCCTGCCCACAGTATCGCCCGACCTGTATAAGCTACATCTTCGGTCACTCATCAACATGTGCAATCATCCAACAACTACCCCGTTCTCTTACGACGACATCGATCGAGTGATTGACGCTGTGGACGATATCAGTTTCTCTGTGAATGATGAGATCTCCTTGGGAGATCCGATGAAGGCTCTCTACATATCAACGGCCATCATCGAAGAAATGAGCACGTTCAGTTGCCAAATCGAGCACAGCGAAATCGACGATAGCATTGAGCGTGCATTCAACACACTGGAACGTCTAACCCACGCGGAGCTCACCGACGAGCAGCATAACAAGCTCCTCGATGCCCTACTATCACTCTCCTATCACCCGGCGCTACAAGACGAATGGGGACGCCTTCGGGCCATCGAACTGGCCATCGGCATCATCCGAAACGAGCAAGAGAGAACGCGCGTAGTATTTGCACTGGATAAAATGCAGCAGGCCAAACCTCTCCTGTCCCATAAGAAGGCCCTGCGTGTGCAGCAGCTCAAGCAGACGCTCATCACAAAGTTGTCCCTCACGGCAGGGCATCTATGAGAAAAGCCTCGCCGGACATCCCATCCAAGGCGAGGCTTTTTATTTCCCCAATGCTTTTTAGGCACCCGGGCAGAGGGGACATCCGCAAAAACGAAAGCCGGATACAAGTTGAGGAATCATCCTGACTGTGTACCCAGCTTTTCATTTTTAGTTCTCAGAGGGGTTACACCACCGGGATCTTCTCCACGCGGCGGCGATGGCGGCCACCGTCGAAGGTGGTCGAGAGGAAGATGTCGACCATGCGCACGGCCTCTTCGACGGTCACGAAACGCGCGGGCAGGACGAGTACGTTTGCATCGTTGTGGGCACGCGAGAGGCGCGCCGTCTCGTCGTTCCAGCAGAGCGCGGCACGGATGCTCTGATGCTTGTTGAGCGTCATGCCGATGCCATTGCCCGAGCCGCAGAGGCCGATGCCGGGATAGACGGCGCCCGCCTCCACGGCCTCGGCCAGCGGGTGGGCATAGTCGGGATAATCGCAACTGTCGGACGTATCCGTACCAAAGTCGCGCACCTCGTAACCTAACTCGGCCACGTGCTTCATGAGTGCTTCCTTAATCTCTACGCCCGCGTGATCGCAAGCAAAACCTATCGGTAAAGGTTGTGTGTCCATCGCGCTCATTTCCCCAAGAACTTTTTGACCAACTCACTGACGCGCTCACCGGTGAACCCAAACTTGCGATCGAGCACCTTGTATGGCGCCGAATAACCGAACGACGACAGGCCGTGCACCAAGCCTCCCTCGCCAACGAGTCCCTCTAACGCCACGGGTAGGCCGGATGTGAGGCCGAAGCGACGCACACCGGCGGGCAACACGCTCCGCTGATAGTCCGCATCCTGATCGCGGAAGAGGCCTTCGGACGGCACCGACACGACACGTGCGCGGATGCCCTCGGCGGCCAACAGCTCAGCGCCTTCGACGAGCGTAGAGACCTCCGATCCGGAGGCTACCAGGACAATGTCCGGCGTGCCTTCGGTGTCCATCACCACGTAGCCGCCCTGCTCAATGCGGCGAGCCTCCGCGCGACGGTCGCCCGAAGCGGCAGGCAGCGAGGTGATGTTCTGGCGCGAGAGCAACAGCGCCGTGGGACGGTAGCTCTCGAGTGCCATCTTCCAGGCGTAGACCGTCTCGTCAGCGTCGGCGGGGCGGAGGACGAGCATGGAGCGGTGACCGCTGTGGTTGCGCAGATGCTCCATGAGGCGGATCTGGGCCTCGTGTTCGATGGGCTGGTGTGTGGGGCCGTCCTCACCGACGCGGAAGGAGTCGTGCGTCCAGACGTAGACCACGTGCAGCTCCATGAGCGCAGCCAGTCGGACGGCGGGCTTCATGTAGTCCGAAAAGACGAAGAAGGTGCCGCAGACGGGCAGGATGCCGCCGTGCAGCGCCATGCCGTTCATCACGCAGGCCATCGTCAGCTCGCTGACGCCCATTTGCAGGAACTGCCCCGTGAAGTCGCCCTTGGTAAAGGCGTGCGTATGCTTGAGGAAGCCGTCCGTCTTGTCCGAGTTGCTGAGGTCGGCTGAGGAGACGACCATGTTCTCCACCTGCTCCGCATAGAGCGCCAGCATGGCAGCTGAGGCGGCGCGGGTAGCTGTGTCACGCTTCATCGCTATGGCAGTGTAATCGATCTCGGGCATCTCGCCGCTGAGGAAACGGTCGAGCTTGGCGGCCAGCGCGGGCTGTTCGCGGCGGAAACGCTCCTCGGCTTCCATGCGTGCACCATACCAAGCGAGCAACGCTTCACGCCGACGACCGTAGATCTTCGTCGTTTCGGGAAAGAGGGCAAAGGGATGCGCCGGGTCACCGCCGAGATGGCGGATGGTAGCATCGATGTCGGCACCCGCGACGGAGAGGGGCTGGCCGTGCGTAGAGACGCGATCCTCGAAGCTACGCCCTTCAGCATCCACAGCGCCGCGGCCCATGATCGTCTTGCCGATGATGAGCGTGGGGCGCTCCGTCTCGGCGTGAGCCTCACGCAGGGCACGGCGGATGTCTTCGACAGAGTGTCCGTCGATGGTGATCACGTTCCAGTCCCAAGCGCGGTATTTGGCGGCCACATCCTCGGTGTTCACCTCGTCGACCTTGGTGGAGAGTTGGATGTTGTTCGCGTCGTAATACATGATGAAGTTGTGCAGCCCGAGGTGCCCAGCCAGTCGGCCGACGCCCTGCGAGACTTCCTCTTCGATGCCGCCGTCGGAGATGTAGGCGTACGTCTTGTGGGCCATCCATTCGCCGAAGCGAGCCACCATGAAGCGTTCGGCAATGGCTGCGCCGAGGGCCATGGCGTGTCCCTGCCCCAGTGGGCCGGAGGTGTTCTCGATGCCGTGCTGCACGTCGCGCTCGGGGTGACCGGGGGTGTGGCTACCCCACTGGCGGAAATTCTCCAGCTCCGTGAGCGGCATGAGTCCAGCTGCGGCCAGCACGCCGTAGAGCATGGGCGACATGTGTCCGGGGTCGAGGAAGAAGCGGTCGCGGTAGGGATAGTCAGGCCGCTCGGGGTTGTAGTTCAGAAACTCGGCAAAGAGTACGTTGACGAAATCGGCGCCGCCCATGGCGCCACCGGGGTGTCCGGATCGGGCTTTTTCGACCATCGATGCGGCCAGGATCCGGATGTTGTCCGCCGCACGATTCATGTTGTCGGTATTCATATATAATAAGTAGTTAGGAGTAGTCATGCGCCTGACGGCGCGGTAGTCACAAGTAGTGGGGGCGCCCTTACTCGGGCTGCCCCCTCTGTGCGGGCAAAGGTACAGCGCCCCGTCTGATTTAGCCGGTGCCAAGGTCAGGGCTACTTTTGTGGCCACACGTTTTACTCCTAATCGTTCTACACAATGACCCCGACAACTTCTACTCCCCTCCGCCCGAAGGTGACCCGCAAGACGGTGTTTACGGGCACGATGGCTTTCCTTGTCGTACTCTTCTCCATGCCCCTGGGGCATGCGCTGATGATCCTCATGGAGCATTACCTACAGCCACCCTGGCTCTACTACGCTGCCTTTTCGATGGGCGCCGCGGGACTGGCGGTGACCGTGGCTGGCGTCTTCGTGCGCGGCGACACACGCCAGACACTTTTCGGACTCTTCGGCGGACTGCTCTTCTGGACCGGCTGGATTGAGTTCCTCTTCGTCTATTACGCCCACCGCTTCGGCGTGGAGCCGCTCAGGGATGCGGCGGGCGAGATCGTCACCAAGCCGGAGTATCTCATCATGCCCTCCTCGTTCGGCTTTTGGGCCATGTTTATGTTGCTCTACCTCTTTAGCGTCCGCACGGGGTGCAACTTCTTCAACTACCTGCAGCGCGTCTTCTTCCGCCAGAGCACGGTGCGCGTGGAGCTGAAGCCGCTGGCTCGCCACACGGCGCTGATCACGTTCATGGAGCTGAACCTGATCCTCTGGACCAGCTACCTCGTGTTGCTCTTCTGTTACGACGACCATTTCCTCGGCGACCGTCACCCCGTCACGACGCTCGTGGCCTTTGGCGCCCTGGCCTCGTCGGTCTACATGTTCGGCCGTCTGATCCGCATCTCGAGCTGGGGCTACGCCATCCGCTATGCCATCCCTACAGTGATCGTCTTCTGGACCTTCGTGGAGGTGATCATGCGTTGGCAGATCCTGCACGAGATCTGGGTGCATCCGCTGGAGTATCGCAACGAAATGCTGATCATCCTCGTGGCTTTTATCGTGCTGCTGGGGGTAATCATCTATCGTTCGTGGCGGCGGAAGGGCTGATCGGCAGATGCTGACCTCCGTCCCATGGAGGGGATAGGAGCTAATTTCACGATAACACCCCCGTCCCCTGGAGGGGATAAGGCGTAATTTCACGATGACACCTCCGTCCCCTCAGGGGATGAGGCGTAATTTCACGATGACACCCCCGTCCCCTCAGGGGATAGGAGCTATTTTCAGGATGACACCCCCGTCCCCTGAGGGGATAGACCGTAATTTCAGGATAACACCCCCATCCCCTCAGGGGATAGACCGTAATTTCAGAATGACACTGCCGTCCCCTGAGGGGATAGACCGTAATTTCAGAATGACACCCCCGTCCCCTCAGGGGATAAGGGTGTAATCGCAAAAAGAGTCCTCATCCCCTCACATTTTGGAACGTTATCCCCCACAGACACTCCGCCAGACAGCTATCTTGAGATTAATGCCCCACTTTTGCGCCCCGTTAATTGAAAGAATGACAGAACAAATGAATCAGCGACCCTTGATATTGGTATCTAACGACGACGGCGTCGATGCGCGCGGCATCCATGCGCTGGCCGAAGGCATGCGCCTGCTGGGCGATGTCTTCGTCATGGCCCCCGATGGCCCCCGCTCGGGCATGTCGTCCGCCATCACCACCACACAGCCCATCACCTACCGGGTGCTCTCCGAAGCGGAGGGCATGACCATCTGCAGTTGCTCGGGCACACCGACCGACTGCGTGAAGTTGGCCGTCAGCGAAGTGCTCGACCGCAAGCCCGACCTGCTCGTCTCGGGCGTCAACCACGGCGGCAACGAGGCCCTCAGCGTACACTACTCCGGAACCATCGGCGCCGCCATCGAAGGCTGCGTCCTCGACATCCCCTCGCTCGGTGTCTCCTTGGTGCACTATCGCAGCGAGGCCGACTTCTCCGAGGCCGTCCGACTCGCGCAGCGCGTGGCCAAAGACCTGCTCCGGAACGGCCTGCCGCACGGCACATACCTCAACCTCAACGTCCCCAACACGCCCCACGTCAAGGGCCTCACCATCTGCCGTCAGGCCGACGGACGGTGGATCCGGGAGTTCGACCGCGTCTCCACGCCCGACGGCTCGCCGGCCTTCCGCATGTCGGGCGAGTACCTGAACTATCCCCCCATCCAGCCCGACAACGACACGCAGCGCCTCTCCGAAGGTTGGGCCTCGATCGTGCCCTGCCTGCTCGACGTGACGCACCACGCGTTTATGAATGAGTTGAAGAGTCGTGGGTTGGACGATGCGGTTGCGCGATAGGAAAGGTTGCACGTACCGCGGTAGGGGCGTATTGAATACGCCCCACAAATGCCCCGGCAGGGGGCAAATGCCGGATATATGTATTCGGGCCGTTGGCCCGCTTGTGGGGCGTATTCAATACGCCCCACAAGCGGTACGTGCAATCACCTCCTCCCGCGCCAACGGCGCGTAACTACCCTATAAGAGATGAAATACTACCTCATTGCCGGCGAAGCCTCCGGCGACTTGCACGCCTCGAACCTGATGGCGGCGCTGCGTGACGAAGACCCGCAGGCGGAGTTCCGCTTCTTCGGCGGCGACCTCATGCGCGCCGTCGGGGGAACATGCGTCATGCACTACCGCGAGATGGCCTACATGGGCATCATCCCCGTGGTGCTCCATGCGCGCACCATCGCCCGCAACATGCGCCTCTGCCGTGACGACATCCGTGCCTGGCGCCCCGACGTAGTCATCCCCGTCGACTATCCCGGCTTCAACCTCCGCATCGCCCGCTACGTGCACGACACGCTCCGGCGACCCGTCTGCTACTACATCTCGCCCAAGATCTGGGCTTGGAAACGTGGCCGCATACACACCATCCGCCGCTGCGTCGACCGTATGCTCTGCATCCTGCCCTTCGAGACGGACTTCTATCGCTCGTTGGACTACGCCGTCGATTACGTCGGCAACCCGTCGGTAGACGCCGTGGAGAACTTCCGACGCAGCGCCGTGGCCGGAGTCTCGCCCGTGACGGACGACGGTCGGCCGTTGCTGGCCATCCTGGCCGGCAGCCGACGGAACGAGATCGCGGAGAATCTGCCGACCATGCTCGACGTGGCGCGCCGTTTCCCCACGCTTCGCCCGGTAGTGGCCGGTGCGCCGGGATTGACGATGGACGACTACCGACGTAGCCTCGGCCGTCGGGACGCGTTGCCGGAGATCGTCTTCGATCGCACCTACGAGCTGCTCGCCCACGCTCACGTGGCGCTCGTCACCTCGGGCACAGCCACGCTCGAGGCCGCGCTCTTCCGTGTGCCGCAAGTCGTCTGCTACGCCGTGGGCGGCGGACGGTTGGCCAACTACGTCTTCGACCATTTCTTCCGCGTGCCCTACATCTCGCTCGTCAACCTCATCGTCGGCGAGCCCGTCGTCCCCGAGCTCTTCGGCGGACGTTTCACTCGCCAGCGCATCACCGAGGCCCTCTCGCGCCTCACGGACGACACCCCCGAGCGTCGCCAGATGCTCGACGGTTACGACCGCATGATCCAGCGCCTCGGCCCCGCGGGCGCCTCGCAGCGCGCAGCGCGGGTGATCGCCGCCCTCACCCACTCCGGTACCCGACCAAACTCCCCTCCCTCGGTGGAGGCCTGATCTTCTTTGGCCTCTTTTCTTCCATCCAGAGAAGAGAAGAAGGTTTATCCCCACGCAAGGTTCATCCCACGTATAGATAGAATATGAAAGACTTCTTCCGCGTCCTGCGACGGTTCGTTCCGCCCTACAAACGCTTCATGGCGCTGAACATCGCCTTCAACATCCTCTCCGCCATCCTCAACGTCTTCTCCTTCGCGCTCATCATTCCCATCCTGCGCATCCTCTTTAAGATGGACGACCGCGTCTACACCTATGCCGCGTGGACGTTTCGCTCGGTCACCGACTGGGAAGCGTGGCGTGCGCTCCCCGGTGTGCTGCAGAACAACTTCTACTGGTACGTCAACCACCTCATTGAGACCCAGGGCAGCTCCACAGCGCTCATCCTGCTCGGCGTGGCGCTGATCGTGATGACGCTCCTCAAGGTGCTGGCCATGTACATGGCTTTCTACACCATGATCCCCATCCGCACCGGCGTAGTGCGCGACGTGCGCAACCAGATCAACCGTAAGATCACCGAGCTGCCCCTCAGCTTCTTCTCCGAGGAGCGCAAAGGCGACATCCTAGCGCGCGTCTCGGGCGACGTGAACGAGATCGAGACCTCAATCATGAGCTCGCTCGACATGCTCTTCAAGAATCCCATCCTCATTCTGATTTACCTCGCGGCCATGCTCCTAATCAGTTGGCAACTGACGGCTTTCGTCTTCATCCTCCTGCCCGTAGCTGGCTATGCGATGGGTCAGGTGGGCAAGCAACTCAAGCGCAAGTCGCTCGTTGGGCAGGCACAGTGGGGGGCGCTGATGAGTCAGATCGAGGAGACGCTCAGCGGGCTACGCATCATCAAGGCGTTCAACGCCGAGCGGAAGATCCAGCAACGCTTCGAGGCACAGAATGAGACCTTCCGCCGCACCACCAACCGCATCTACCGCCGTCAGCAGCTGGCCCACCCCATGAGCGAGTTCCTCGGCACCGCCACGATCGTCATCATTCTCTGGTACGGCGGAACGCTCATCCTCGGCAACAACAGCCCCATCGACGCCCCGACATTCATCTATTACCTCGTCATTTTCTACAGCATCATCAATCCAGCTAAGGATCTCAGCAAATCCGTCTATGCCATCCAGAAGGGCCTCGCCTCTGTGGAGCGCGTGGACAAGATCCTCCGCGCCGAGTCGGACATTGTGGAGCCCGACGTGCCGCAACCGGTGCGGTTAGCGCACGCCATCACGTACCGTGACGTGTGGTTCCGCTACCGAGAGGAGTGGGTGCTGCGGGGCATCAACTTGACGATCGAGAAGGGTCGGACGGTGGCGCTCGTCGGGCAGTCCGGCTCGGGGAAGAGTACGCTCGTCGACCTCCTGCCGCGATTCTACGACGTGGAGCGGGGTGCCATCACCATCGACGGCGTGGACATCCGCCAGGCGTCTCTCACCGATCTGCGCGGGCTGATGGGCAACGTGAATCAGGAGGCGATCCTCTTTAACGACACCTTCTTCAACAACATCGCCTTCGGCGTCGAGCGGGCCACGCGCCAAGAGGTGGAGGAGGCAGCGCGCATCGCCAACGCGCACGACTTTATCATGGCCACCGAACAGGGCTATGACACGAACATCGGCGACCGCGGCGGCAAGCTCTCCGGCGGCCAACGCCAACGCATCAGCATCGCCCGCGCCATACTCAAAAATCCCCCGCTGTTGATCTTGGACGAAGCCACGTCAGCCCTCGACGCCGAGTCCGAGCGGCTGGTGCAGGAGGCGTTAGAGCGGCTCATGCGTAACCGTACGACCATCGTCATCGCCCACCGCCTCTCCACGATCCGCCGCGCGGATGAGATCTGCGTCATGCACGAGGGCGAGATCGTCGAGCGCGGACGCCACGAGGAGCTGCTCGCCCTCGACGGATACTACAAGCGCCTCTGCGACATGCAAACTTTCTAACCGCTTCCCACCAACGGACGGCCCACCTGCGACCGCCCCTATCACCGCGTCTTTTTTCGCATAATGACCCCCAAACAAGTGAAACCCCTCTCCATTCTCCCCCTGATCTGCGCACTGCTGCTCGCGGCGTGCGACCAGCTGCCGAACTTCAGCCGGCAGCCTCACATGGCTTACCATTTTGACGCGCCTGCCACCGAGTGGCCGGAATGCCTGCCGCTCGGTAACGGACGCATTGGCCTGACACCTGACGGCGGCATTGACCGCGAAACCATCATCCTGAACGAGTCCTCCATGTGGTCTGGCAGCCGGCAAGAGGCCGACAACCCAGACGCCGCGCACGCCTTCGGTCGCGCCCGCGAACTGATCTTAGAGGGCCGCGCCGCTGAAGCTGAGGCGCTGATGAACGAGGCATTCGTCTGCCGCGGCGTCGGCACCAACCGCGGGGATGCGGCAGACAAGCCCTTCGGAAGCTATCAGTTGCTCGGCCGCCTGACCCTCGGCTACGTCTACGACGGCAGCGAACGCACCTCCGCCACAGGTTACCGCCGCGAACTCAGCCTGGACGACGCCGTGGCGACAGTCACCTTCCGCCGCGGCAAGGCCACCTACACCCGCGAGGCCTTCACCTCCTTCGCCTCCGACGTGGCGGTCGTCCGACTCACAGCCGACCGTGAGCGCACGCTCGGGCTGCGCATTGGCCTCGACCGCCCGGAACGCTACGCCGTCTCGACCGACGGCCGCGAGTTAGAGATGCACGGCCGACTCTACGTCGGAGACGGGCAGCTGGCACCGCCCACACGCACGCCGAATGACACGGGCGTGGTGGTGGAAGACTCCGTCACCCGTGCCGCGCGCTTGGAGGGGGGCGGGGTGCGCTACGCTGCTCGGGTGCGCGTCGTCCTCCCCCGCGGGGGGCAGCTGCGTGCGGCGAACGATTCGACCCTGGCCGTCGAGGGCGCGCCAGAGATCATCCTGTTGGTAGCTATGGCCACCGATTTCTTCGGACAGTCGCCCGACGCCGCCGTGCGTAAGCAACTCGAGGCCGCCGCGTCCCGACCGTACGAGACGCTCCGCCGCGAACACGTCGCTGCTTACCGCGAGCGCTATGAGCGCGTCCACCTCCGCCTCGGTCGGCCCGGCCTGCGCGACTCCTGGCCCATCAACCGCCGCCTCGACGCCTTCTCTCGCGGACGGCGCGACCCGTCACTCGTGGCCCTTTACTACCAGTTCGGACGCTACCTCCTGATCTCTTCCACCCGTCCCGGCGCCCTGCCGCCCGCCTCGCAGGGACTCTGGTGTGCCACCACGCATACGCCGGACAACGGCGCTTACCGCCTCGACGGCCCGCTCCAGATGAGTTACTGGGCGGCCGAAACGGGCAACCTGCCCGAGGCGATCGCTCCCTTGGTGGAGTGGACGCGCCGCCTCTCAGCGAATGGCAGAAACACGGCCGCGGCCTACTACGGCGCACGCGGGTGGACGGCCCACACCTGGGCGAACGTCTGGGATTTCACTGCGCCAGACCGCCAGCCCGTCTGGAGCGCCTCACCGACCGCCGCAGCCCGACTCTGCGCCTCGCTCTACGAGCATTTCCGCTTCACGCGTGACACCGCCTACCTCCGGAGCGTCTACCCGCTGCTGCGCGACGCCGCGCTCTGCCTCTCCGACCGCCTCAGCGAGGATCCGCGCAGCCGCCGCCTCGTCATAGCACCCAGCCTCTCGCCCGAGAACGTTTACCTCGCGCCCAATGGTCGGCGCGACACGTTCGGCGTCGGATCGACGGTAGATCAGTCCCTTGTCCGCGAGCTCTTTACGAACACCCTCCACGCCGCCTCCATCCTCCGCACAGACATCGAGCTGAGCGGCCTGCTCTCGGCTTACATAGCTCGCCTCGCGCCCATACCCCTGACCCGCGATGGGCGCATTGCCGAGTGGCCCGAGCCGCTCCGTGAGGCCGAATCGCGCACCGTCTTTGTGCCGCAGCTCTACGGCCTCTTCCCGTCCACCGAGATCTCGCTCAGTCGCACGCCCGAGTTGGCCGAAGCCGCCCGCCGCACCCTCGAGGCGCGGGACGAGGGGGCGACAGGTCTGCCACTGGCCGCGCGCATCAGCCTCTGGGCCCACTTAGGCGACGGCGACCACGCCTATCGCCTCCTCCGCGACCTCCTGCAACCCGTTGCGGCGGACGATACGCAGTCCGGGGGCACCTACCCGAACCTCTTCTTCGCCGCGCCCACCTTCCTTCTGGCTGGAAACTTAGGCGCTACGGCCGGCATTGCGGAGATGCTCGTCCAAAGCGACGACGACGGCATCCGCTTCCTCCCCGCGCGCCCCGCGGCCTGGTCTGACGGCGAATTTCGCGGACTCCGTGTCCGGGGCGGGGGCGAAGTGTGGGCCCGGTGGCGCGGTCGGGAGGTACACGCCGGCCTACGCGCCGTGCGAGCAGGCGTGTTCCGTATCAAACTGCCCGCCACGGCCACCGATCTGAGCGTCCGTCTGGGCGGACACTCCGTATCGTGCCCCGTTATCGCTGGGGCCATCGTCTTCCCCCTCTCACCCGGCGACGAGTTAGAGGTCTCTTGGCGAGAAAAGTAAACATCGAAAAACGGACACCGGAAAAAGAAGCCAGATGCGCGCAAACCGCCGCGTATCTGGCTTCTTCCTTTATCTCCCATCTATCAAAAACGCCCCCACGTAAAAATATCTACACCTCAAATCCCTTATTGTCCGAAACAATGGGTGATTTCTGGTGTAGGCAAGAACCGTCGTCTCAGACAATACTAAATACCTGATCAAGGTATTCATCAATGTCTCAGACAATAATAAATAGAAGCGATCTTATTTATTATTGATCGAGACGATGATGAATAATTATGCGATATATCTATCATCAATCGAGACAATATTCAATTCTTGGAAAAAGCATTTATTATTGTCTGAGACAATGAGAGATTTGAGTCACAGGGACGCGTCATTGTCTGAGACAATAGGAGGTTTGAGGCACATGTGTGCACGTGTAGTGGCGTATTGCATACGCCCTCGATCATACCCAACAAAAACGGATAATCATTTGGGGGTTTATGGGCCATTTGTTCATCCCTTGCGGGATGTTTATGTGGCGTATGCAATATGCCCCTACCCGGGTACGCGTATCTGATAGATAGATGGTAGGGATGTTTCTACGTAGGGGCGTATTGCATACGCCCATCTATCATACCCAATGAAAACGGGCAATCATTTGAGGATTCATGGTTTGGGTATTCATCCCTTGCGGGATGGTTGTGGGGCGTATGCAATACGCCTCTACACGGGTACGCGTATTGGATAGATGGGTGGTATAGATGCGCCTGCGTAGGGGCGTATTGCATACGCCCCTCGATCAACCACGCAGAGGCCGTATAATCATTTGGGGATTTATGGTCTATCCGTTCATCCCTTGCGGGATGATTGTAGGCCGTATGCAATACGCCCCTACACGGGTACACGTATTGGATAGATGGATAGTATAGATGCGCCCACGTAGGGGCGTATTGCATACGCCCCTCGATCATACCCAACGAAAACGGGCAATCATTCGGAGATTCCTTATTTATCCATTCATCCCTTGCGGGATGTTTGTGGGGCGTATGCAATACGCCCCTACCACGGTACGCGCATTTGATAGATAGATGGTAGGGATGTTTCTACGTAGGGGCGTATTGCATACGCCCCTCGATCGGCCACGCAGGGGTCGTAGAATCATTTGGGGATTTCTGATATGTGCATTCATCCCTCTCGGGATGTTTGTAGGGCGTATGCAATACGCCCCTACCACGGTACGCGCATTTGATAGATGGGTGGTAAGGGTGTTTTTAGGTAGGGGCTTATTGCATACACCTTTCTATCATACCCAACAAAAACGGGCAATCATTTGGAGATTTATGGGATATACATTCATCCCTTGCGGGATATTTGTGGGGCGTATGCTTTTGCGTCCTACATGGGTACACGCATTTGATAGATGGGTAGTATAGATGCGCCTGCGTAGGGGCGTATTGTATACGCCCCCCTATCGGCCACGCAGGGGCCGTAGAATCATTTGGGGATTCATCATCTATTCATTCATCCCTTGCGGGATGTTTATAGGGCGTATTCAATACGCCCCTACATGGGTACGCGTATTTGATAGATGGATGGTAATGGTGTTTTTAGGTAGGGGCGTATTGCATACGCCCATCGATCATACCCAACAAAAACGGACAATCATTTGGGGATTCATGGTCTATGCAATCATCCCTTGCGGGATGTTTGTGGGGCGTATGCAATACGCCACTACCACGGTACGCGCATTTGATAGATGGGTGGTAAGGGTATTTTTAGGTAGGGGCGTATTGCATACGCCCCTCTATCATACCCAACGAAAACGGGAAATCATTCGGAGATTCCTTATTTATCCATTCATCCCTTACGGGATGTTTGTGGGGCGTATGCAATACGCCCCTACACGGGTACGCGTATCTGATAGATGGATGGTAAGGGTGTTTTTAGGTAGGGGCGTATTTAAGGGATAAAAGGTATAGGAATCGCCTATTGTCTGAGACAATAAGGAATTAAATACGTATTTATCAGCTACATATAGAGACGATGGGGCGCGGTGGGGGTTAGTGTAGCCGAGGGGTGCAATCGATGATGCGGATGGGGTGGAGGCGATAGTGGATGGTGTCGCGGGTGACGTCCATGCGGAGGAGCCACGCGGCGGCGTTGAGGGGGCGCACGGGGTCGAAGATGAAGTTGCCGAGGCCGTAGAAGACGGGCCGACCTTGGACCCACTCCGACGGCTGCGCGGTGTGCGTATGGTGACCCACGAGGCAGTCGGCTCCGGCGGCGACGAGGCGGCGGGCGGCTATGCGCTGGCGACGGGTGGGCAGGGTGTCGTGCTCCAGACCCCAGTGGAGCATGGCCACGATGACGGCCTGCGGCTCGCGACGACGGAGGCGGGCGATGCGCACGGCGAGGGTGTCGATGGTACATTCGCAGACGCTGGGTCGGTCGGGCAAGTAGGCCCAGTTCTCTGACGGGACACGCAGCGAGGTGAAGATCCAGACGCGGCGGGGCGACTCGGCCAGGAGCAGGGGGCGGCAGGCGGCGTCGGCGGTGGAGTCCATGCCGAAGGGCGTCATGCCGTGGCGGAGCACCTGCTGGCGGGTGTCCCGGAGGCCCTCGCGCCCCTGATCCATGGTGTGGTTGTTGGCTAAGTTGAGGTGGGTGACGCCGTGGCGACGGAGGCCGGCAAGCCATTCGGGTTCGGCGCGGAAGATAAAGCGCTTATGGACAGGCCGTCGGATGCGTGTGGCGGGACATTCGAGGTTGGCCACCACACGTCCGCAACGGCGGAAGAGGGAGTCGATTTCCGGGGCAAAGAGGGCGTCCACGCCGTGGCGTTCGATGGATTGCCGGACGCCCCGGTCGAGCATGACGTCGCCGACGAAGGCCACCCGGAGCGTGTCCGGAGGCGTCGCGGCCGGGCTGTGACCCAAAGAAATGGCCCCCGCCACGAGGAGCGGGAGCCATGCAGAAAGGTGTCTCATAGGGCAGACGGTGAGCGGACGCAGTGCGCGCGGTCGATGAAGCAGAGAGACTCAGCAGCCGCCGCTGTAAAACACCTTCTCGTTGTCCACCGGGATGGCCCCGGGGAGGATCAGTTCACGCATCCAGTCCGGCACACCGTGGCGAGGCTTTTTCTCGAGCGTCTTCTGCCATTCCTCGTCGGTCATGCGCGGATCGCTTACGGCGCGGCTAAATTCGTGGTAGGAGAAGACGGCGCCGCGGGTGAGGTAGAGGTATCCCTCGATCTCGACCACGACGTAGAGGTGGTCGACGTAGCCCGTGCCCTCGTAGAGGACGCATTTCTCTGGGTTGTTCCCCCCGTTGGCGGTGAAGACGTCGGCCACGACTGCCACGGACTTGTCGGCGCCATGGACGTCGTCCCATCCGCTTAGCGGCTCGTCCCCCTCGCGAAGGAACTCGAGCGTAATCCATTCCACGTTGCTACCCACGGTCTCGATCTGGTTGTATTCCTCTTCGGTGAGCGCCTGTCCGCTAAGTTCTTTTTCGCTGACCCGCAGTAGGAACTCGGTTTGCTCGCGGAGCGACTGGCTGACGGCTTCGATGCGCTCCGAGGTCAGCCCGTGCTTGCGGAGCACGGATGCCGTGAGGTCGATCAGCTCAATGGCGCGGCGCCAATAGCGCGTGTTGGGCTCCACGTAGCCCACGGTGTAGGGGTCGGGCAGTCCCCCGGCGCCACATTCGGCCACCACCGGCTGTTCGCCGTAGAGGATCACGTCGTGCCGCAGCTCGGCCCAGGAGGCGAGAGAGGCGTTGAGGTTCTTTTTGGCCCATAACGGCGTCTGCATGAAATAGGGGTAGCGGGTGTCCGCCCGCGACATCTCCAACAGCGCCTCCATCCATCGGTTGTAGACCGTCCGGCTGCGATCCAGGCCGGCCATGCGCTCCTTAGCTCGAGCCAGGCGGACGGTGAACTGGTCCCACCGGGTGGCCTCTTTTAATTCGTCGAGCAGGATGCGCTCGGCCGTCTCGTTGCCAAAAGCCGCGAAGACATCTAACCCGCGCGGGCAGCCGCGGCGAGTCGTCGGGCTATCGTTGTCCACCATGCCCAGCATCACCTCGCTATCTGCCAAATACCGTTGCGGCATGAGGTTGATCTTATCCCGGCATGAAAGCTCAAATCGCTCGTCCGGCCGGATCCTATTTTGCGCCTCGGCGATCACCTTCACCTCCCGGCGGAACTTTTCCAATGTCGCATCGTCGGTCATGAGTGCCTTCAGGACGTATCGGCCACGGCGAAGCAGATCGGCTACTTGTCGGACGGCCACATTGTCCGGCTCACCGACGAGGAAGGCTATCGGCTCCATCAAGTCGTCGTAGCGCTTCATGTCTTCGGGGTGGTCGCTGAGGACCGCGGCCTGCATGACGACGGCGCGAAATTGCCGGTCGTTGTCCAGGCACGCGGGGGCGGTCTGGAACCACATCATGGCGCGGAAGTAGCGCTCCAGCGACTTATTGCGCGTGTAGTGCCCCCGGGGTCGGTAAAGGCTGTAGGGATACTTCACTTCGGTGTACCCGAAGAACTCCGAGAGCTCGTCTCTGGCGGCTGCCACGTGCTTCATTTCCAGCTCGGCCATCGCGCGGTAAGCCGCAGGGACGGGCTGGAGGGACCGTCCGGTGAGGAGGGCACATCCCACGGCGTAGTAGGTCTGATTGTACTCCGCAGCCGCGCGTGTGGCGGCGTCGGGGGCGGTCTCGGCCTGACGTTTCATGTGGTTGTACATGCTCCCCGCGAAGGTGCTGAGCATGGGGATGAGCTTCTCCTGCTCCAGTTGCCGAAGGACAAAATCGAAGTACATGTGGAAGAGCTGGAGGTGGAGATCGGTGGTGACAAAGCTGGGGAAGTTGTGGTAGTCATTGTTCTCGTAGACGTGAAAGAGCTGGATGTCGTTCTGGGGCACGATCACGAATCCGTTGCGGGCCAATGCCTCCTGCATACCCGCGGGAAGGGCCTCGAATTGGTAAGGGTTAGCGAGGTTACGCAGGTTCACGCGGTAGCCTTTGGGGACGGTGAAGTTCTGCTTCAGCAGCTCGCGCTCGCGAGCCTGCACTCGGTCGACGAAGGCCTGCTCGTCGGGCTTCAGGACGGCTCGGAAAGGCTCGCCGTCTCCGCGGAAATCAGCCTCTTCGGCGCGGCTGTAGTACCAGTCCGTCTGGCTGAAGAGCGCGTTCAGGTCTTGCTGCATGATCCAGTAGCCCTGCTGCGCGGCGGGGATCTGCCGGTAGATGCGGAGCAGGTAAAGCGGTAAGCGGGAGAGGTCCATCTTCGGGTCGATCGGGCGACTGAGGATGGCCGTGTCGACTCGGTTGTCGCGCAAGATCGGCGCGTCCGAGCCGTCCTGCGCTTGGGCGGAGGCGAAGCTAAGCCCCGCGATCGCCACGATAGCTAAGTGTAGAATGCTTCTTCTCATGATGCTGTATGTATTAAAAAAGTGAGTGCTGTAACGTCGGATTGCTTTCGCGGTTCGAAAGTAGCCGTTTTCGGCCAGCTCCGCGGCACGCACACCGGCGGATGGAGTCGGCGGGAGGACCATAATCAGCGTCTTCGTACGGGGTGAATCTGCCATTCGTTGAGCATCGTCAGAAGCACAAAAAAATCACTCCCCGGCACGGAACGGATATCCATGTCGGGGAGCGTAGGGCACGCCGTCGCAGCTCAGCGATACGGCGCATTCGGGAGATGGCTCGTCTATCACCGCCTCCGAGAGACGACGATCGGCAGCGTCCGCGGGTCGTCGGCGGGGAACGTTTTGGCGCCGATCATGTGCGGGCGATAGTGGGCCTCGTACTGCTCGCTGCCGACGGTGAACTGGTACTTGAACTGCGGATCGTGGGCGTTCTTGAAGGTGACGTCGCAGGCCAACTTACTGCCGCTCGAGAGCGTGCGACCTATCTCTTCGCGGTGGATCTCGCGGCCGTCGCTTTCGACGATGAAGCGCTCCACGAAGAGGTCACGGTTGCTGTCATTGCGGAGGGTCATGCGGGCGCAGGCGCTGACCAGGTTGTCGCTCTCGTAGATCCAGGTGCCGGAGAGCCAGACGCTGATGCGTTCGGTGAAGTGCTGCACGCTGACTAGGCACTCGGCCGTCTGTCCGCCGCCTACCGTCCGGGCCCGGACGATGGCCTTACCGCGGCCGCGCGCTGTGATGACGCCCTGACTGCTGACGGTGGCCACGGCCGTGTCTGACGAGGTGTAGACCACCCGTCGGTCGTCGGCATTGGCGGGGGTAAAGACGAGGGCCGTGGGTTGCTCTTCGCCGATGAGCAGGCTGAGCGTGGGCTCACTGAAAGCGATGCTCTGCGTGGCGCGTGCCGCAACGGTGAGATCGTACTTGGCCGAGAGCGACGTGCCTTCCAGCCGGGCCGTGATGACGGTGCGACCGGGGCCGACGCAGCGCACGAGTCCGTCCGGCGTAACGACGGCCACGAGCGAATCCCCGGAGGTCCAGACCGCGCCACGGATGTCGGCATCGGGCGGCGTGGGGGTGAGGCGAAGGCGAAGTGAGTCGCCGCGATAGAGTGTCGTGTCGGGGGCTGTGATCTGGAGCGCCGTGATGCGAGGCTCCGGGTCGTCCTCACGGCAGGCGGTCAGCGCCAGGGCCAAGAGGGAAAGGAGGAGGAGGTTCTTCTTCATGCGATACATTTATATAGGGTGAATCTATTTGCGCGGCAAAGATAGAGGGCAAAGTCCCCGCCGAGCGTCGGGCCGCCCCGTGGAAGTTTCTGCCAGAGCCTCAACAGCCGTGTGCAGTACCCTGGAAGTTTCTGCCAGAGGCCCAACAGCCGTGTGCAACACCGTGGAAGTTTCTGCCAGAGCCTCAACAGCCGGTGGGGATACCGTGGAAGTTTCTGCCAGAGGCCTAACAGCCGTGTGCAATGCCGTGGAAGTTTCTGCCAGAGGCCCAACAGCCGGTGGGAATACCGTGGAAGTTTCTGCCAGAGGCCCAACAGCCGGTGAGGATACCGTGGAAGTTTCTGCCAGCGGCCTAATAGCCGGTGGGAATACCGTGGAAGTTTCTGCCAGAGGCCTAACAGCTGGTGGGGATACCGTGGAAGTTTCTGCCAGAGGCCACCCGCAGCCCGCGCTATCCCCAATCGATCTCTATTTTTGTCCGCGCGAATAGCAGCTATCTCAACAAAATAACCCCCACACCCAGTATGCAACGATCCATCCTAAGAATCATCGCGCCGACCCTCCTCCTCTGGGCGGGCATCGCCGGCGGAACACGGGCGCAAAGCCTGGAGCAGGCTAAGCAGTTGTACAACGAAGGCCGATACGCGGAGGCCAAACCGCTCTTTGAACAGCTCGTCACCCAATCGCCCGCCAATACCTCCTACAACCTCTGGTACGGCGTCTGCTGCTACGAGACCGGCGCCCTCGACACGGCCGAGCGATACCTCACGGCCGCCTACCGACGCAAGTCGCCCGACTCCTACCGCTACTTGGCCGACCTCTACACGCGCACCTACCGCTTCGACGAGGCCTCCACGATGCTCCGCAGCCAAATGGCGCAGCTGAAAAAGAAACGCGGCGCCGACACAACGCCCATCGAGAATCAGCTTCAGGCGCTGGAGAAGATGCAGCGAATGCAGGAGAAGACGGAGCTGGTGCGCGTGATCGACAGCATGGTGGTTGACAAGGATCGCCTGCTCTCCACCTACTTCCTGAGCGACGACAACGGCCGCCTCGTGCCCTACGCCACGCTTTTCCCTAACGCGGCCAACGCCCTCGGCGCCTCGCCCGTCTACGTCAGCCCGCGTGGCGACCGCGCCACCTACGCCCGCATTCAGGACGGCCACAGCGCCCTCTTCACCCAGTCGAAACTGCAAAACGAATGGGCCGACGAGCAGCCGCTCTTCCCCAACGACTCGGCCGATAACAACTACCCCTTCGTGGCTGGCGACGGCGTCACGCTCTACTTCGCCTCCCGCGGACACGGCTCCATCGGTGGCTACGACCTCTTCGTCACCCGCTACAACATCTCCGCCAACGCCTACCTCACCCCCGAGCAGCTCGGCATGCCCTTCAACTCGCCCGCGAACGATTACCTCATGGTCATCGATGAGGCCAAAGGCGTAGGCTGGTTTGCCACCGACCGCAATCAGCCCGCGGGACGCGTCTGTCTCTACCTCTTCGTCCCCAACGAGGCCCGCCCACGCGTCAGCGAAGACATCGACCCCGACCGTCTCCGCACCCTCTCCGCCCTCACCTCCCTCCGCGCCACCTGGCCTGAAGGTTCGGACTACGAACCCCTCATCTCTGCCGCCCGCACCAACGCAGACGCCACCAGCAAAAAGCAAGCGCAGGGAGTGGAGTTTATCGTCAACGACAACACCGTCTACTATTCCGAGCGCGACTTCCGCAGTGCCGACGCCGCCGAAGCCTTCGAGAAAGCCGCCACGCTGCGCAAGCAGGCCGAGGTCATCGAGGAACGTCTGCGTGACGCCTATGCCACTTACGAGAAAAGCAGCAAGGCCGACCGTGCACAGCTCCGCGCCGCCATCCGCACCGATGAGCGCACACTCGACGACCTCCGCACCCAAATCAAGACCTGGGAAAAGCGTGCTCGCAATGCCGAGAACCGCACCATCATCAAATGAAGACTCTTATGGATACGAAAACGAACCCCATCCCACCGTCGGAACTGATCATCAACAGCGACGGCAGCATCTTCCACCTGCACCTGAAACCGGAACAACTGGCCGACCGCATCGTGCTGGTGGGCGATCCCGACCGTGTGACTATGATCGGGAAGTACCTCAGCGACATCGAATGCGACGTCTGCAACCGTGAGTTCCACAGCATCACCGGCCACTACGCCGGCAAACGCCTCACCATCCTCTCGCACGGCATCGGCGGCGACAACATCGACATCGTCGTCAACGAGCTTGACGCCCTGGCCAACATTGACTTCTCCACCCGTCTGCCGCGTGAAACTCCCCGTGCGCTGACCATGGTACGCATCGGCACCTGCGGCGGTCTGCAGCCCTGGTCTCCAATCGGCACCTACGTGGCCGCCGAGCGTGCCGTAGGTTTTGATGGCGTGCCCTACTTCTACGCCGACACCGAGCGCGTCCGCGACCTCCCGCTCGAGGCAGCCCTCCGCTCGCAACTCAGCTGGCGCATCGACGGCCTCCGCCCCTACGCCATCCCCGCCGACCCAGAACTGACCGACCGCATCACCCAAGACGACATCGTGCGCGGCATCACCATCGCCACCTGTAGCTTCTACGGTGCGCAAGGCCGTTCGCTCCGTCTCCCGCTGGCCGATCCGGATCTGAACGCCAAGGTCGAGGCCTTCGAATTCGATGGCCGACAGATCGGCAACTTCGAGATGGAGAGCGCCTCGCTCGCCGCACTGGCCGCCCTGTTGGGCCACCGTGCACTGACCGTCTGCTGCGTCATCGCCGGACGCGTGGCCAAGAACATGAACGTGGACTACAAGGCCAGCATCGTCGGGCTGATCGAGAAAGTGCTAGAGCGGATATAGAAGGGTGGACATTCGGTATCACCAGATCCTTACTAAGAACAGATGAAAACATCGGAGCTGAAAGGAATGAACATGGAAGTAATAGCAATCATCGAAAGAGGTTCCGATGGATTTTATTCTATCTACTCGGAGCAGGAGATCGACGGATACGGATTCGGTGGATATGGCCCAAGCGTCGAGGCTGCCCAAGCCGACTTTATGCTAAGCATTGAAGAGGCTAAGCGTATGATCGAGGCCGAGACCGGGCGCGTGCCCGATGAATTTACGGACCTGCACGTAAGCTATCGAAAGCAACGCGTACCTAATCGCCACTTGCATGCAGTCTTGGATTAACGAGATATTCAAATGGGTGTTGGGGAGCTCCTCCTCAACACCTTCTTTCTGTTCTAAGAGAAGCGGGGGTAGAGATTTATAGGCGTGTGCATCCTCGTTCTGACTTTCATTTATCGTAGACACAAACATGAGAATCGTTGTTACCGGCCTTAGAGGATTTCCCGGCATACAAGGCGGCGTAGAAACCCATTGCGAAGAATTATGCCCCCGCATGGCGGCCTTAGGGGGCGACATTACCGTAACGCGTCGCAAACCTTTCATCAAGGAGTCTCCCCCCTACACCTCCTATCAAGGCGTCAAGTTCAAAGACCTCAATGCCCCCCGAAGGAGCGGCTTTGAGGCTGCCGTGCATACCCTCCGCAGCGTCTGGTATGCCTATCGCACCCAAGCCGACTTGGTCCATATTCAGGCCATCGGCCCCTGCATTGCCGTCCCACTGGCCAAGCTGCTCGGCCTGAAGGTCGTGGCCACTCACCACGGCCCGGACTACGACCGGCGGAAATGGGGACGACTGGCTCGGTTCATCCTGCGTGCTGGCGAATGCTTTGCGGCCCGATGGGCGGATGAGGTGATCGTCATCTCCACCGTGATCCAAGACATCCTCGAAAAGAAATACGGCCGCACCAACGTCCATCTGATCTATAACGGAGTCACGCGACCGCCACGCATCACGTCCACCGACCAGATCCGCGCGTGGGGTTTGACGCCCAAGCGATACATCCTGGCCGTGGGGCGTTTCGTGGAGGAAAAGAACTTCGACAAGCTCGTGACGGCCTTCTCCCGGGCGAGCCTGCCGACGGATTTCCGGTTAGTGATAGCCGGCGACGCCGACCATGAGAGCCCCTATTCCAAGTCGCTCAAGGCGCAAGCTGCGAAGCACGGCGTCGTCCTGGCCGGGATGATCAAGGGCCAACCCTTGCAGGAGTTATATGCACACGCGGGGCTGTTCATCCTTCCCTCGTCGCACGAAGGGCTGCCCATCACACTGCTGGAAGCCATGAGCCACCAGATCCCCGTCTTAGTCAGCGACATTCCAGCCAACCGTGCCGTGGGTCTACCCGCTGACTGCTATTTTCATTACGACGAAGCGGGCTGCGTCGCCGCCCTAACCCAAGCCCTCGGAGAGAAAGTGAATCACGGCGTCGCCCACACCTACGACCTGACACGCTACGATTGGGATCACATCGCCCAACAGACCTACGCCGTCTACCTCCAAACCGTTCAACGAGAGAAAACCACGGAGCAAACGTGCGTTTGACGTAGGCCATCTTATCGCTTACGATTGCTTGAGGGAATCGACCGAAAAAGTTTGCGGCGGCCGATTCCCTTCAGCCGTCGTACACTAAACTCGTGTAATTTGCAAAGTAGATTCACTCCAGATGGCATGCAATCCAATGTCATACAAAATTGATTCAGGCCAGATGGCATGCAATCCGATGTGATACAAAATTGATTCATATCAGATTGCATGCAATTCGATGCGATACAAAATTGATTCAGATCAGATGGCATTCAATCCGATGCTATACAAAATTGATTCAGATCAGATAGCATGCAATCCGATACTATACAAAATTGATTTAGGTCAGATTGCACGCAATCCGACGTGATACAAAATTGATTCGGATTAGATTTTATGCAATTCGGAGAGAATCAAATCTACATCCATACGTATGGAATACCATTCAGGCGAATACAAAATGGAGTGATATAAAAGTCTATGCCATACGGGATCAAGCGGATAAGTTTGTGGATGGATGACGTGCGATCCGGGGTGTATCAGATTCGGTTGATTTCGACGGTTGCCGTATATGGGGGCAAAACGGTGGGGCTGGATGTCTCGCTCTGGATCATCCTCGAAATAAGAGGCCGTTGGGGACTTGTTTCGGAGGATATTCAGCGGATTCTTCCCAGTCGGTTGTTAGGAACAACCTCCTCGACCCAGCGGAGGCCGGCCGCGGCCGTCAGTAGATCCCCCGACGGTTCAACTCCTGACGGTAGCGGAGGGCGTTCTGATTGTGCTCGGCCAGGGTGGAGGCGAAGTTGTGACGGCCGGAGAAGTCCTCGCGGGCACACATATAAATATAGTCGTGCTGGGCATGGTGGAGGACGGCGTCGATGGCCGTGATCGACGGCACGCGCAGGGGGCCGGGGGGCAGGCCGGGGTAGAGGTAGGTGTTGTAGGGCGAATCGACCTCCTTGTGGCGATCGAGGATGCGCTGGAGGGCGAAGTCGCCGACGGCATACTTCACCGTGGGGTCGGCCTGGAGGAGCATGCCGCGGTAGAGGCGGTTGAGGTAGAGGCCGGCGATGGTCGGATACTCGTCCGGAACGGCCGATTCCTCCTCGACGATGGAGGCCAGGATGGCCACTTCCACAGGCGTGAGGCGGATCTGCTCGGCGCGGTTACGGCGCGCTTCGGTCCAGAAGGCGTCGTATTCGCGCTTCATGCGGCGCAGCAGCTTGTCGGCCGGGATGTTCCAATAGACCTCGTAGGTGTTGGGGATGAACATCGCCTTGATGGTCTCTGGCGTGAAGCCTAAGTTGGCGCAGTAGGTGCTATCGTCCAGAAGCGACTCGATGGCGGGGGCATCGACCATGAGCTGATCGGCGAGCCGCTCGGAGAGGTCGTGCTTGAGGCGAACGTTCTGGAAGGTGATGCGGACGGGCGACTGGTTGCCGCGGCGCAAGTCGAGCAGCAGGTCGAGGTTGTTCATGCCCGGGCGGACGGCGTAGCGGCCCGTGGGCATGCGGCGATCGGCGTAGCGCAGCGCGCGTGCGACGAGTCGGAACGTCTCCATCTGGCGGCATCCGGCCGAGTCGGTGAGCTGTCGGCAGAGGCCGTCGAAGGTGTCGTCGGGGCGGACGTAGACGTAGGCCGTGCCACGCGCTGGGGCGAAGTTGGGGGCCAGGAGTAGGTAGGCGCCGCCTCCACCGCCGATGACCACGAGGAGGAGCAGGAGGGTGATGACAACTTTCTTAATCATCCGTACGCAGAGACTTCAGGAGTTTGATTTCGGCCGCATAGCCGTCCAGCTCGTTGGGCGTCTCGAGGTTGAAGGGCAGGCTGCGCAGGGCCGGGTGATTGATGACACGCGCGAGCGCCTCAAGGCCGATGTTCCCCTCGCCGATCTTGGCGTGACGATCCTTGTGACTGCCGAGTGTGTTGAGGCTATCGTTGAGGTGGATGGCGCGGAGCCGGTCGAGTCCGATCACACGATCGAAGTCGGCGAGGACATCGTCGAGGTGATGGACAATATCGTAGCCACCGTCGAAGATGTGGCACGTGTCGAGGCAGACGCCAAGATGGTCGCTCAGCTCCACCCGGTCGATGATGGCGCGTAGCTCCTCGAAGGTGCGCCCCACCTCACTGCCCTTTCCGGCCATCGTTTCGAGTAGCACTGTGGTGCGTTGTTCGGGGCGAAGGATCCGGTTGAGCATCTCGACGATGAGGTCCGTACCCACCTCGACGCCCTGCTTGACGTGGCTGCCGGGGTGGAAGTTGTAGTAATTGCCGGGCACATACTCCATGCGCCGCAGATCGTCAGCCATCGTTTCGGTGGCAAAGCGACGGATATTCGGATCAGCAGCGCAAGCGTTGAGCGTGTAAGGCGCATGGGCGACGATCTGGGCGATGTCGTGTTCAGCTGCGAATTGCAGGAAGGCCGCGACGTCGTCCTCATCGATGGCTTTGGCACTGCCACCGCGTGGGTTGCGGGTGAAGAACTGGAAGGTGTTGGCGCCGACAGATACGGCGGCTTTGCCCATGGCGAGGAAGCCTTTGGAGGCAGAGAGGTGACAACCGATTCGAAACATGATTACAAGTCGTGATGTGGAGTTATGCGACTGAGCCGCGGATTGTATAGAGGGTTGTAGAGGGCTTGCGGGCGCTCAGTCGTTAAACGGAATACGCCCGCAAGACTGTTACCGAATCAGTCTCAGGATCTCGCACGGTTCGGAGGTACCGAAGGTCTTGATGATCTCGAAACTGTCGGGGTATTTGGTAGATATAAACCAGGCGTAGCGGTGGATATTGTTGATGTACTGCCCCGTGTTGCGTGTGGGGTCGATACGCAGCTGAGCCAGCAGCAGGTAGGTGACATGTTGCTCCTTGAGCTGGCGGAGCATCATGTCTGGGTCGTAGATACGAACGTCCGCAGTTTGGCACTGGGCGATGGTTTGATCCAAGTCGAGCGTGTAGGGCACGCCCATCTGCTCCATCTCGTGGAGTGCCTCCGCTAAGTTTGCGCGTGGGAAGGTGTAGACGCAAGCTGCCGGTGACGGCTTATCGCCGATCATAAACTTGCTTAGGGGCGTGATAATATAGCGGAGCACCTCACCCGACATAACACCCTTCGATCCGTCGGCCACGACAGCCACGAGCGAAGTGTCGCCCTTGAGATAGTTCAACGTATCGGCGGGGACGGTCAGCGAGGCGGGCAACCCAACAAAGTCGCGTCCGGTGTAGACCTTCGACATAGACGGCTTACGGCTGACGATCACGGCGTCCTTCTCTGTGTTCGTCGCGACCCATTGGCTGGCCTTGATGAAGTTTTGCCAGTCGGGCGTGAAGCCGTAGAGCGGATCGCCCAGTAGTAGGTTTTGCTGCAGGACGGGCAGCGTGCGACCCACCCGATTGCGGGTAATGTTCAACGTACCGCCCAGCAGGATGAGTAGCACCACAGGGTAGACGATAAAGAAGCGTCGAAGGCGCGCCGAGCTGAAGGCGTAATAGAGTGCACCGAGCAGGAAGAGAAGGATGAGGGGATAGTAGATCGTAATCAATCGATCCTGCGCCCAGATGATTTGCAGGACAACGAAGCTGGCGAAGTTGAGCACCCCGGCATAGAGTCCCGCGAAAAGCAGCGGGGCGTCGCGACGAACTAAGACGACCACCAGGGCTGCGAAGTAGAGCCCGTAGATGATGAGCGTCCGTGTGGCGCTCATGTCGAACCGGTTGCTGGGTGTCTCAGGCATCACGCCCATCATTTGGCAGAGGAAGGCCGAGAGGTAGACTCGGGAGTTGTCCCAGAAGCGAGATAGGAGTCCGGCGGTATCCTCCATACCCGCGTTGGGGTTGTAGTAATCCTTCGCCATGAGGTTGGTGAAGCTGTGTCCTGCCGCAACGTTCGGCCAGAGGATAGCCTTGACCAAATAGAAGGCAGCGAGCATCAGCAGCGCCGCACCGACGGTGTAGAGCAGATTCTTCCACCGGCCCTTGATCGCAAAATAGAGGATAACGACACCGATGACACAGAAGCCAATCTCGCGCGTCAGTCCCATCGCCAGTGTCAGGGCGCCGAGGGTGAGGTACTTCTTCCAGTCCTTTCTGAGCGTGTAGCTCGGTGTGCCACCCTCCACCCAGAAATAGCGGGAGAAGAAGTAGAAGTAGATCGACTGAAGGAGCATGAAGAGCGGTTCGCTGTAGGTGTAGCCGGCATAAAAGAAGATGTAGGAGCAGATGGCAGCCAGCAGCATGGATGGAATCAGCACGGCCGACGGGATCCGCCTCTCGAATGCCTTGTAAAGGAACCCAAAGGTGCCAACGGTGAAGAGGACGGAGAGGAACTTAAGCAGGACGAGCCGATAACCGAAAAGTCCGACGAAGGGTGAGAGGACGATGGGGTAAAGCGAGCCGTGATGGCCGGGGAAGGCAAAGTGGTGCCAAAAGTCGTCGGCGGCAAGGATATAGTCACAATCGTCGCCGCTGAGGCTGACTTTGGCGTCAAACATAACGATGCTCATCAGCGTGGCCAGAGCCATAGTGAGCATGAAAAAAGCCCGCCGATGTCGATCGAAAAAGGCGTCGAACCGTTGGGCGAAAGAGGTGGTGTGAGAGGCTTTCATTGTTTGCTGATTATTTCGTTAGAACTACAAGCAGACGGGTGGCGAAGAGGCTGGGTAGATGGTTCAAAACCTTTTCGCAGCTTTTGATAAAGGGATAGAGACGATCTGGGTAGAGCTGTCGACCGCTGTATCCGCCGGACATGACATATGCCAATGCGGCATAGCGCCGAACTTTCGTAATGGAAAAGTCACCGATCAAGTCGCGATACTTTCGGCTGTGTCGGAAGATGCGGCAGGCGTTGCCTTGGGCGGCATAATAGCCGAGGCGATCGTCCGATATGGGGCCACCGTCGGAGTTGATCTTGTCGAACCATGCTACAGGCTCCTTGTGAAAAGCGCCGTAAACGATCCATCCCAATGCGCTGATACAGGGTTCGAAGAGGATAACACGTCCGTGGGGTTTGAGCACACGACGAAACTCGTTAAGTGCCGCCTTGGGGTATTCCAAATGGTGGAACACATCGAAGAGGATCAGGTTAGAGACACTCTCGTCCGCAAAGCTCATCCGGTAGGCGTTCTCCACTTGGTCGATCCACGGATTGGGGAACACGTCCGTGCAGATGCACTCCGGGATATGCTGCTTGAGGTTCCCAATCCCCGAGCCCAACTCTACAATCAGCCCCTCTTGCGAACGATCCACCTGCGCACCAATCAGCGCGTAAAAATCATTGTAGATGGTTTGTAGTATCGGCTTATTCTGCCAATAGGTCAGGTTCTCGTTAATCTCTTTGTTATGGCGATTGAAGTCTTCCATACTTCTCATTCAAATGAACTTAATCTTCCGTGCGGCGAAGGCGCACATCTTTATCAGCAGCCAACCGTGTCGGAAACGACTGATCTGCGTGGAGCCATACTCGCGGTCCTTATATCGGATGATGATCTCCGTCATCTTCAGGTTCAGCTTGGCAGCGCCAAAGAGCAGGTCAAAATCGCCGAAGGGATCGAAGTCGCCGAAATAGGCGCGACCTAACTTGAGTGTGTCGTAGTCCGACTTGTAGAGCACCTTCGTACCGCAGAGCGTGTCCTTCAGCCCCTGCCCCAGCAGGTAGGAGAAGAGTACCCCGAAGCTCTTGTTAGCGATCAGGTTCAGGAGCCGCATCGCCTGCTTTTCCATCGGGTAAACGAGCCTGCAACCATTGATGAACTCACCCTTACCTTGGCGGAGCGCCTCGTAAAACTTCGGCATATCCTCAGGCGGCGTCGTCAGGTCGGCATCGAGGATGAAGAGCATCTCGCCCGTAGCGGCCTCGAAGCCTTCACGCACAGCGTTGCCCTTGCCGCGGCCTGACTGGATGAGCACCTTGATCCGCTTCTCTGGATAGGCGTCGCGCACACGGAGCATCTCCTCGTACGTCCCATCCTCGGAGTGCCCTTCGACGAAGACAAACTCTTGTGAGGCGCCGAAGGCAGGTAGCCTCCGGACGGCATTCTCAATGTTCCCTCGCTCATTGCGCGCCGGGACGATGATGGACACCGTCCGCTCGGGTGCCTCCCGTCGAGGCTCAGGTCGGGCTACGATTAGGTTCACCAAATCTAAGCGATGAAAGGGGGGCAGGTTCGCCAAGAAGCGGTTGCAGAAGGAGGTCAACAGCGGGATATTGATGGGTAGCAGGATCTTGTTTTCACGCTTTACCCGCTCGAAGCCTGTCAGACGGAGCAGATTGTCGATATCCTGCACCGAGAGCCAGTTCTGGTTCGGTTGCTGGAGCTTCAGGCCGAGCCGCTCGGCCAGCTTGAGGATTGGCTCCCAGAGGAAGTTATAGTTGGAAATAACGATACGCGTACGCTCGTGGCATACTTGCGGCAGATGCTCAAAGGCGCGCTGCACATCCCAGAGCGACATCGTCAGGTCGGACATTATGATATAGTCAAACGTCTCACTGAGCCGTAGCTCCTCGATGTCGTCCACCTCGAAGCGCAGCTCTGGGAAGGTTCGTCGGGCTATTTCGATCATCCGTTCTGAGAAGTCGATACCCACGCCATAGGCTGGCCGCATGGCCGCTAAAAGTTCGCCCGTCCCACATCCGATCTCTAACACGCGGCTGCCGGGCGGGATGATAAACGAGAAGTAGCGCTCCAGCGAACGGTGGTAATAACGGCGCATATGTTTGTGGCGCTGCCGTTCGGGCGCCGTCCGGTTGTAATAATCTATGATGGATTGCTTGTTCATTCGGGGGGAAGACGCATCGGCCGCCTCGTGTGAGGACAGTCCGCGCCTTTTTCTGATTGCGCGCGCAAAAGTAGAAGAAAGCCTTATCCGAAGCAGGTGTGAGGGCTCGTGTGGCTTTACAAGTAGTCCTAAGTATCGCATGTCAAGCGGCGTGCAAACTTGTGAGTACCCTCGAAGTATGCGCCATTCACACACACCCGATAGACGCTCTGCCCTTGCAGCGCTCATCTCTGCCACCCCGTAACGATTGCCTCTCGACATGGAAGCCATCAGCCAAGGAATAGACACGAAAAAGCCCCGCCGGCATGAAACTACCGACGGGGCTTATCGCTGTTGCGGAGGTAAGATTCGAACTTACGACCTTTGGGTTATGAGCCCAACGAGCTACCCCTGCTCCACTCCGCGATCTTGTTGTTAACGGCCGCAAAGGTAAAAACGATCCGATAAATGCAAAATCGCCCGGCTCTTTTCGAGGTGTACCGGGAAGCAACCCCCATCTATAGCCACAAGGCTACCTGCGGCGGCAGGAAGGGCTGCTTTACATTTGCCCCCTCACAAATCTACAATTACGGATATGACAAAAAAGATGCTGCTTATCATTTGCATGACTGCCTTGGCGTTTAGTTCCGACGCGCAGTCATGTTGGCGTTGGCTGGGGATCAAACCGGCCTATAAACTGAAAAATGAGCTGTCGATCAGCTGGGGATTAGTCGAGAACCCGTTCGAGATGTATCACGACGATACACCCGGTTGGCCGGAGGGACGGTTCGAGGGGAACACACCGTGGGAACGCTACGACCGCAGTCGATATAGCTATGGCGACCGGATCTATACGCAGGCGCTGTCGGTGGGCTACACCCAAGAGCTGAGCCGTTGGCTGGCTCTGGGCGTACAGACGTCCTACTCGGGCATCTACCAGAGCCAACGCCTCGACGGCATGTCGGTGGATCACCTTTACACGCATCGCCTGGCCATCTATCCCGCTGTACGCTTCACGTACCTCAACCGCCCGATAGTCCGCCTCTATTCGGGCCTTGGGCTGGGCGTGGGCATGAAATGGGAACGGGAATTTTTCAACCCAGACGTGCGGTATAGCGTCTTTCCCACTGGGCAGGTGACCTTCTTCGGTGTCTCCGTGGGGCGTGCGCTGTTTGCCAACTGGGAGCTGGGCTATGGCGTAAAGGGCTACCTGACGCTGGGCATGGGCTACCGCTGGTAACGATACAGAAAGCGAGCGGGTGAGGCTGAGATGGATCCATCTGAGTCCTCACCCGTTCTTATGTGTAGCCAGCAATTTGGGCCGCCTCACTACGCCTGGATCAGGCCGCACTGGAGGTGGCAGCCCTCGTACTCCAGCTGTAGGGTAACGTGGCTGATGCCAAACTCCGTCCGCAGCATCTCCTCGATGCGTCGGCCGATGGCTTGCGCGTCCGAGAGCGGCAGATTTTCGCAGAGGTTGATGTGCGCCTCGAGGTGGATATGCTCGTCGTCCATCTTCCAGATGTGCAGGTGGTGCATGTCCTTGACCTCGGCCATGTCCTCCGTGCGCCCCTGCACGGCGTGAATGTCCACCCCCTCGGGCGCGGCCTGCATGAGGATATCGACCGTCTGGCGGACGATGCCCCACGTGTGCCAGATGATGTAGACGCCCACCGCGACGGTGATCAGCGGGTCAAGCCAATACAACTTCCAAATCCAGATGGCGATGCCGCCCAGGATGACGGCCACGGACGAAAGCGTGTCGCCCAGCAGATGCAGGTAAGCCGCGCGGATGTTCAGGTTATGCTCCCGGTCGCGATGCAACATGACGACCGCGATCAGGTTGGCCAGCAGCCCGAACGTGGCCACGATGAGCATCACCGCGCCGCGGATCGGCTCGGGGTTGCGGAAGCGCTCATAGGCCTCGACAAAGAGGAAGACGCAGATCACGATCAGCGCCACGGCGTTGAAGAGCGCCGCCAAGATCTCGGAGCGTTTGTAGCCGAATGTCTTGCGCAGGTCGGGGCACTTCTCGGCGTGTCGGCCGGCCAGGAAGGCGATGAAGATGGCCGACGAGTCGCCCAGGTTGTGGACCGCATCGGAGAGCAGCGAGAGGCTGTTCGAGACGAGTCCGCCGACGATCTGCACGAGCGTGATCGAGAAGTTCAGTGCCGTTGCCCAGAGCAGTTTGCGTCCCTTCATGTCGGCCCCGTGGTGGTGGTGCGCATGACCGTGGCCGTGCGCGTGATCACAGTCGTGATCGTGTTCGTGGTGAGGATGGGTATGCATAATGTGGATCTGTATTTAATGTGGATTCGCGTGGACAAAGATAAGCAGCCCTCGCGGCGCACCTCGTTTGCCTTCCATCACTCGCCGCGGCCCCGAAAAGCGCCTCGTTTGGCCCGTCGACAACCCTGCAAGCTCTGAAAAGCGTCTCGTTTGGCCTGTCGACAGCCCTGCAAGCCTCAAAAAGTATCTTTTTGGGCCCTTCGCCTCCCTTGCAAGCCCCAAAAAGTGCCGTCTATAAGAAAGCCATTTATCAATCAGCCGATATTTACGCCGTGTGTTGATATCACTTCAACAAATCGGGTAAAATATACGATGTATATACTGATCAACTCTATAAATAAGCTCTTACACACATCGTATATAACAATCACATGAGCAAATCGGGCCAATTAGGCATCGTATATTTGAATCAATCGATAGACGAGAGCTAAACACACAGCGTTTATTCGATCCAAGCCTATCACTTGGATTAAAAACACACTGTATATTCAGCCCACTTCATCAAAGTGGCACATATATACGATGTATATTTGAACCAAATCAATGAAACGAATGAAATATACAGCGTTTATTCGACCCAACTGTATCACTTCCCCAAGAAACACACCGTCTATTTGGCCTGACTCAACAAAGCGATAAACATATACATTGTGTCTTTTAACCACCTTAACGAGATGAATAAAATATACGATGTATATAAGAGGTCTTTCTATCAGGGGATCATAATAAACGGCCAATTTTGGGGCTTGCAGGGCCGACAACGGGCCAAACGAGGCGCTTTTCGGGACTTGCAGGACTGCCAACGGGCCGAACGAGACGCTTTTCAGAGCTTGTCTGGCCGCCGAAGGGCCAAACGAGGCACTTTTTGGAGCTTGCAGCGCTTCCGACAGGCCAAACGAGGCGCTTTTCGGAGCTTATCGGTGCGGCGAAGGGGTGAACACGATCGGTTTGAGGGTATCGTTGTAATTTTGTCAGGCAAAACTGACAGAATATACACACCAGATATGAAAGAAGAATCCATACAACAAGTCAAGCAGCGCTTCGGGATCATCGGTAACGACGCGACGCTCAACCGCGCCATCGACGTGGCCATGCAGGTGGCCCCCACCGACCTCTCCGTCCTGATCACGGGCGAGAGCGGCGTGGGCAAGGAAAACTTCCCGCAGATCATCCACCAAAACAGTCTCCGCAAACACGGGACATACATCGCCGTGAACTGCGGCGCCATCCCCGAGGGCACGATCGACTCGGAGCTGTTCGGACACGAGAAAGGATCGTTCACCGGCGCCCTGGCCGACCGCAAGGGGTACTTCGAAGTGGCCGACGGCGGCACGATCTTCCTCGACGAGGTGGGCGAGCTGCCCATCCCGACCCAGGCGCGCCTGCTACGTGTGCTGGAGAGCGGCGAATTCATCAAGGTCGGATCGTCGAAGGTGCTCAAGACGAACGTCCGCATCGTGGCTGCCACGAACGTGAACCTGGTCGATGCCGTGGCCCATAACCGCTTTCGTGAGGATCTTTATTACCGCCTCAACACGGTGCCCATCGTCATCCCGCCACTGCGCGACCGTGGCGACGACATCCTGCTCCTCTTCCGCAAGTTCGCCAGCGATGCGGCCGAGAAGTATCGCGTGCCGCCCATCCGGCTGGAGGACGACGCCCGCCAGCTGCTCCTCACCTACCGCTGGCCCGGCAACGTGCGCGAACTGAAGAACGTCACCGAGCGCCTCTCCATCCTTGAGCCTGAACGCACCATCAACGCCGATCGCCTACGCCCCTACCTGCCCAACATCGAGGCCACGCATCTGCCTGTGCCTGTCGGTCGGCCGCAGGAGGACGGCAAGCTGTTCTCGAGCGAGCGTGAGATCCTCTATCAGGTGCTCTTCGATATGAAGAAAGACGTCACCGAGCTTAAGAAGCTGGTGCACGACATCATGAGCGGCAGCATGCCGACTGCGGCCGTTCCCGTGGAGCCGCAGCCCGTGCCGTACGTCGCCCCCAAGCCGCATTCGGTGCATGAGGCGGAGACGGTCGAGGAGGCCGAGGCGGTGGAGGAGCCGATGGCGCTCGGCGATCTGGAGCGACAGATGATCCGCCGCGCACTGGAGCGACATGGCGGCCGTCGGAAGGCTGCGGCGGCTGATCTGGGCATCTCGGAGCGGACGCTCTATCGTAAGATCAAGGAATATGGACTACTGGATTAGGGCCTTGTATAGCGGCGCATCTGCTGCGTTGCCTGCGACTCTTGGCGTTCGGTCACATACTAAAGTATGCTCCCTCCGCCTCGGTCTTGGACGCCTTGCATCTGTCGCCACTCTCCAAAGCCCTCTATTCATAATGGAATATGCACACATCTATTATCTATAAGATGCTGGCGGCCGTCGTGGGGATGATCCTCCTGGGCGGCTGCTCCATCTCGTATCAGTTTAGTGGCACGTCGATCGACTATACGCAGGTGCGCTCCATCTCCATCAAGGATTTCCCCAACATGGCGCCCCTCGTCTACGGTCCGCTGGCACAACGCTTCACGGACGAGCTGAAGGACAAGTTCGTCCGCCAGACCAAGCTGCAAATGCTGCGCGAGAACGGTACGCTGGACCTCGAGGGAGAGATCACGGGCTACGAGCTGACGCCGCAGGCCGTGCGCGACGATGGCAACAAGGCCCTGGCCGCCCTGACCCGCCTGACCGTCACCGTCCGCGTGCGCTACACGAACCGCGTGAATCCCGACAAGGATTTCGAGCAGTCGTTCTCGTCGTACAAGGAGTTTGAGAACTCGCGCACTATCGATCAGGTGCAGGAGCAGCTCTGTCGCGAGATCATCGACGACCTCGTCAATCAGATCTACAACGCCACCGTAGCCGACTGGTAACTCTCGCCCCCATGACCCGCGAAGAATTCTATCGCTACATCGACCGCCCCGCACTGCTCACGGCTGCCACGCTGCCCGAGCTGGCGCGGATCGTGGAGGCCTTCCCCTGCTTCCACGCAGCGCGGATGCTTTACCTCAAGAACCTCGCCCTCACGGGTGACCTCCGACTCAAGGGCGAGCTGGAGCGCATGGCCGTCGGGGTACCCGACCGCGCACGCCTCTTCCTACTGCTCCAGGACGAGGCCCGTCTCAAGGATACGGCCGACGCCGCCCCCGCGCGCCGTCCCACGACGGACGAGGCCCACGGCGCCTTCGACTCCTCCGCCTCGACCGACTATCTGCGTTGGCTCACCACAGACACCGCCGCGGAGCCGCCCGCCGAACCCGTCGCCGAGCCTAAGATGCGCCACCAAGACCTCATCGACTCCTTCATTGCGCACGGCAGCGAACGCCTCGACAAGCGTCGCCTGCAACGCGCCGTCAGTGAGCCGACGCCACCCACTCCCGCCCCCAAGCCGACCGAGCAAGCGGCGGACAGCTCCTTCTTCACCGAGACGCTGGCGCACGTCTATATCCGCCAGAAGCGTTACGCCAAGGCGCTGGAGATTATCCGCAGCCTCAGCGAGAAGCACCCGGAAAAGAACATCTACTTCGAGGATCAGATCCGCTTCTTAGAAAAGCTGGTCGAGCACAGCAAACAGTCATAGAGTATAGTAGACTGTTGCCTGCCCCGCTTTCTTACATTTATTTTGCCGCCCGAAAAAGAGACCCTCACCGATTATTCATTTCAAAACAATAGAATCGCATGTACGTATTTTTATCCATCTTGATTTTCCTGGCATCGATCTTCCTTATTCTGATCGTGCTGGTGCAAAACTCGAAAGGCGGAGGATTGGCCTCCGGATTCTCCTCGTCGAACCAGATCATGGGCGTCCGCAAGACGACCGACTTCCTCGAGAAGGCTACTTGGGGGCTGGCCGGCAGTGTAGTCGTGCTGAGCATCCTCATCGCTTCGTTTATCCCCAAAGGCGATGCCCAGCAGAAGAACGAACAGGAGTCCGAGATCCAGCAGCAGGTGAACGACGCTGTGCCCGTAGATCCGAACGCCACAGGCCCCGACTTCGGCTCGCAGCAGCAACCGCAACAGTCGGCCGAACAGCAGCCAGCCGAGCAACAGTCTGCTCAACAGCAGGAGGCCCCGGCTAAGTAAACTCGCCCGAGAGGCCACAGACCGGAAAACAAAAGGACCGGAAGCGCAAACAATCGCCGCGCTTCCGGTCCTTCTTTTTTGGGGGGAATAGGGGGCAGGTTACGCCTGCTTCCCGCCTCGGCGCATCAGATCGTAGGCCGCACGTGAGGCGCGCTCCATGATCTCCTCCTCGCCCGGCACATGCTTGTCGCGCATCAGCACGTGACCGTCGCAGATGACCGTATCCACGCAGCTGCCGTTGGCGGCGTAGACGAGATTCGAGATGAGGTTGTGGTTCGGGGCGAAAGCGGGCTGGCGGAGGTCGATGAGGCAGAGGTCGGCCAGGTAGCCTTCGGCGATGCGACCGGCGCGGAGGCCGAGGATGTCGGCACCGGCAGCCGTGGCGGCGTGAAAGATGGCGTCGCACGTGACAGCCTCGGGGTCGCCCCGCCACGACTTGCCGAGCAGTGACGCCAGCTTCATGGCCTCGACCATATCGAGGTTGTTCGACGAGGCACAGCCATCCGTGCCCAGCCCGACGGTGATGCCTGCGGCGCGCATCTCGTCGAAATGGAAGCGATAGCCGGAGGCCAGCTTCATGTTCGACGCCGGATTGTGCACCACCTTGACGCCATGATCGGCCAAGATGCGGATCTCCTCCTCATCGACGTAGAGGCCGTGCGCGATGACGAGTCGCGGGGAAAGGATGCCCAAACGGTGCAGGTAGCGGACGGGCGTCTGCCCGAAGCGGGCGAGGCATTGCTCGGTCTCGACGGTCGTCTCGGCCAGATGGAGGTGGATGAGGGTGTCGTGATCGCGGGCAAAGTCGGCCGACCATTGCAGCAGTTCGCCGGAGACGGTGTAGATGGCGTGCGGGCCGAGGGCGTAGCGGACGCGTGGGCCATAGGGCGGAGGCGTGGCGTAGCGACGCGTGATGTGGCGGCGGCTGCGTTCGGCCTCTTCGGGTCGGAAGTGATCGAAACAGGCCTCGCAGAGCACGGCACGGAGACCCATCTCTTGGACAGCCTCGGCCGTAGCGTCGAGCTTGTGATACATGTCGAAGAAGGTTGTCGTACCGCTACGGAGCATCTCGACACAGGCCAGCTTGGCGCCCCAATAGACGTCCTCATGCGTCAGCTTCGCCTCGTTGGGCCAGATGGCCTGCTCGAGCCACTGCATGAGCGGCATATCGTCGCCGTAGCCGCGGAAGAGCGTCATGGCGGCGTGCGTGTGGGCGTTGATGAGTCCGGGGATCAGGGCCTTGCCGCGACCGTCGATCACGGTGTCCGCCTCGGGGGCGTCGATCGTCTCGGCGATGCGCGCGATGGTGTTGCCTTCTATAAAAAGGTCCGTCGGACGACCTTGCCATTCGACGGACCGGATCAGTATGCTACTCATACCTTGAGGGGCTACTTATAGTGATTGTAGAACTCGGCCACGGCCTCGATGCCGGTGCGGAACATGTCAAGGCCGAAGCTCTCGTTGGGCGAGTGGATGGCGTTACGCTCCAGACCGAAGCCCATGAGGACCGTCTTCAGGCCGAGGATCTTCTCGAACGCGGGGATGACGGGGATGCTGCCGCCACGGCGCACGGCCAAGGGTTGCTTGCCGAAGGCGATCGTGAAACCAGCCTCGGCGGCCTTGTAAGCCGGCAGATCGATGGGGCAGACGTACGGCTCGCCGCTGTGCTTGAAGTCGACCTTCACCCGGACGCCCGTCGGGGCAGCCGCTTGCAGGTAATCGATCATCATGCGCGTGATGCGCTCCGGATCTTGGTGCGGCACGAGGCGGCACGACAGCTTGGCGTAAGCCTTCGACGGCAGGACGGTCTTCGAGCCCTCGCCCGTGTAGCCGCCCCAGATGCCGCAGACGTCGAACGTCGGCCGACAGCTGTTGCGCTCCAGCGTGGAGTAGCCCTTCTCGCCGAACACCTTGTCGACGTCGATGGCCCGCTTGTAGGCCTCCTCGTCGAAGGGCACACGGGCGATCATCGCCTTCTCGTCCGGGGTCAGCTCGGCCACATCGTCGTAGAAATGCGGCAGGGTGATGCGCCCGTCCGCGTCGGTCAGGCTGGCGATCAGCTTGCAAAGCGCATTGATCGGGTTGGCCACGGCGCCGCCGAAGTGGCCCGAATGGAGGTCGCGGTTGGGGCCGGTCACTTCGATCTCCCAGTACGACAGCCCGCGCAACCCGGTGGTCAGCGAGGGCGTCTCGGCGCTCACCATGCTGGTGTCCGAGACGAGGATCACGTCCGCCCGGAGCAGCTCGCCATGCGTCTTGCAGAAGGCGATGAGCGATTCCGACCCGACCTCCTCCTCGCCCTCGAGGATGAACTTCACGTTGCAATGCACCGCGCCCGCGCGCAGGGCCGTCTCGAAGCCCTTGGCCTGGATCATGGCCTGGCCCTTGTCGTCGTCGGCGCCGCGGGCATAGACGCGTCCGTCGCGAATGGTGGGCTCGAACGGCTCGCTCTGCCAAAGCTCCAGCGGCTCGGCGGGCATGACGTCGTAATGCCCATAGACGAGCACCGTGGGCAGGTCGGGCGACACGATGCGCTCGGCGTAGACCACCGGATTGCCGCCGGTGGGCATCACCTCGGCGCGGTCGGCTCCGGACGATAACAACAGTTCGCGCCAACGTTCGGCGCAGCGGCCCATGTCGGCCTTGTGCTCCGTCTGCGAGCTGACGGACGGGATGCGTAACAGGCTGAACCACTCCTCGACGAAACGTGGCTCGTTCTCTTTGATATACTCTTTGATCGTACTCATAAGGTGTTTATGTGTTGGTTTTAAGTGGGGGTAAAAATAGGGCAAATCCTCAGCGGCGGCAGCGGGGCACAGGTCGATGCCAGGGCAACCGCATCAAATCAAAACCACCAGTCCGAGAGATCTCCGTAGGGGTACGGTGATCAAAAACACTTGTCCGAGAGATCTCCGTAGGGGTACGGAGATCAAAAACACC
>ERZ772957.87-NODE-87-length-73761-cov-15.444618_pt1 | contig 73761 bp, 65 predicted proteins | sample MGYA00580682_ERZ772957 | MGnify/ENA primary metagenome ERZ772957 (study PRJEB29015, sample SAMEA2737921) | human oral metagenome | biome: human oral; feature: human-associated habitat; material: dental | place: China | collected 2025 ... | reverse complement strand
TTATTCCCAGCATTACATATGCTGCAAGCTTCTTAATTACATGATCTTCGCGCACAGAGAAATGAACTGCATCTATGAAGACTATTGGATATACCCTATCAAGGGGTCTCTTTTGCCAGTCTTCTATTTCTTGCAATATCTTGTCTGTAACATTGGAGATGAATCTTTCGCTGCACTCAAAACCGTAGATATCTTCTATCTGTTCAGATATCTGCCTTGTTGTAAGACCTCTTGCATACATGGAGATTATCTTTTGATCTATTTCCGAGATATCCTTTTGCCTCTTCTGAACCACTTGTGGCTCAAAGGTACTGTTTCTATCTTGCGGTACTTCTAGTTCAAATTCCCCATACCTGCTTCTAACACTCTTTCTCTTACTTCCGTTTCTGTAGTTGTCTTTCTCGCAGCGTTCATATGGGTCGTAGCCAAGATGTTCATCCATCTCTGCTTCCATCATGGACTTTATGGTTCCGCCTAGTAAATCCTTTAGTGCATCCTGAATGTCTTCTGCTGTCTCAATGTCATATTCTTCAATAAGAGACTGAATAATATTTCTCTTATTATCATTGAGTGGTTTAATTTTGTAGATATCTTTCTTCTTTGCCATAAAAAATTCCTCCTATGGTGTTTTTATACTACCACAGGAGGCTAACTTATTCTTTAATTTACAGACTTTTTGTCACACACTCTATTATTTATTTAATTTACCGAAACGGATGTCTAAAATTCATTTAAAATCTGTAGTTTAGAATAGCTTTAGTCCGAAGAATGTATTAAGCTGACCTATAAGTATGAAGAATGTGAATACAGGTGCAACCCACTTGAGGCAGAATCTGTAGAACTTCTCAGACTTAAACTCAGAGCCGATATGTACTTCTTCAGGAAGCATATCTGGGTGAATCCAACCAAATATGATAGTAGTGATGAATGCACCTATTGGCATCAGCACACCTTCTGCAAGGAGGTCGAAACCATCTAACCAGCTGAATTTCCCGAACATAGGTGGAAGATACTTTCCTAGGCCATCGTATGCTACGAGCAATCCCATGCAGAGGCAAACCAGTCCAAAGCCCCAAGCGAGCTTCTTACGCTGATTTCCATAGCCCTTCTTGAGACCGTAGTCGATGAACGAACCGATGATCGCTTCGAGTACTGACATAGACGATGTGATAGCTGCGATTACTACGAGTCCATAGAACAGAACACCGAATATAGGACCAAGCTTACCCATGCCATTAAATACTGTCTGCAGAGTCATATACAGAAGACCTGCACCACCCTGAGGGCTCTGTCCGCTTGCGAATACTGCAGGCATGATAGCGAGACCAGCCATAAGTGCGATCACTGTGTCGGCAAAAGGTATAACCAAGCTACTCTTCTCTATGTTCTGATCCTTCTTCATGTATGATCCGTATGTTACAAGGATACCCATACCTAGTGATAGCGAGAAGAATACCTGACCGCCTGCTGCGGCAAGAACTGTTATCCAGCCTGTACCCTTGAATACTTCGAAGTTAGGCTTAAACAGGAATGAGAGACCTGCAGAAGCACCAGGAAGTGTTACACTTCTGATGATGATAACAAGTAGCATTACGAAAAGTGCGGGCATAGCTACTTTGTTGAACTTTTCAATTCCTTCAGATAGACCACGTGCAACAACTATTATTGTTAAAACAAGGAAAATAGCTGTATAAATTGCTGACTGGGTCTGGTCTGCTGATAGTCTTGCAAAGTACTCAGGACCAGATACACCGTTTACACCCCAGCTTGCGCCGAATAAATCTCCGAGATTTGCTATGGTGTACTTTAGACAATATCCACCTAGATATGAATAAAATCCGAGTATGAAGAATGGAGCGAGTGCACCAAACCATCCTACGATCGTGTACTTCTTGCTCACCTCTCTATAAGCGAGGATGATGGAGCTGTGTGTCTTTCTTCCGAGAGAAAGCTCAGTCATAATGAGTACATATCCTGCGAATACCGCTAGCAATAAATAAAGTATCAAGAAGGCGAAGCCTCCGTTCATTCCCAGCTTATACGGGAATCCCCACATGTTTCCTAGTCCTACGGCAGAACCGATCGCGGCTAGCATAAAGCCCATCGAGCTACCCCAAGACTCTCTTTTTACTTCCTTTTTAGGCATTTTTGTTCCTCCAATTAAATTTCTCTTTTTCGAATGTTGGTATTATACAAGAAAATTTGATACGTTGTCAACATAAACAAAAAAGAAACTCAAATTATTGATAAAAATACAAATTTATTTTTTATTACGTATAAAAAAATTATCATCAATAAAAATTATGTAACTGTATAAAATAATGTTTTGATTTACCCGTTGACATGAATTATAAGAGGTGCTAATATTACATCATCACATTACTACTTCACTGTGCTAAATTACAAAAGCGAAACAATTTAATGAGGTTTTCTCAATAAACTAAGTGATGATTTTTATACATATTATATATGAAGGGAAAATGGTGGAGATTAAGCCTTATGCAAACAAGTAGTGACGTATATATGGTAAACAATTTAGTTATTCATTTAAAATCAGAGATGTAATGGAGAGAAGTTATGAAAAGTAAAATAATGAATAAGAACATGATCAAATGCACAGCCCTTGTGTTAACTATTATGACAGCAATAGGGCTTGCGGGATGTGGCAAGAATTCTAAATCTGACCTTGAGTATGTCAAGGATAAAGGGACTCTTGTTGTTGGTCTTGATGATACATTTGCGCCTATGGGATTTAGAGATAAGGATGACAAGCTTGTCGGATTTGATATTGACCTGGCTAGGGCTGTCACTAAGAAGATGGGTGTTAAGGTTAAGTTCCAGCCTATCGATTGGTCTGCTAAGGAAGGTGAACTTAAGGCTAAGAACATTGACTGCGTATGGAACGGCATGTCGGCAACTCCTGATAGGCAGAAAAGCATGTCTTTATCAAATAAATACCTTAAGAATCGAATACTAATCATGTCGCTCGATCCAAATGTGAAGGTTAATAGTGCCGATGATCTTAAGAATATTAAAATCGGCACACAGGCTGATTCGTCCGCACTAGAGGCGATCAAGAAGAGTGACAAATACAAAGAATTTAAGAACAATATTTCTGAATATAAGACTTATGACGAAGCTATTCTAGATATGAAGGCTGGCCGCATTAAGGCAGTTGCAATCGACGAGGTTTATGCGATTTATAACAATAAGAACAAGGATAAGCTATATGAGTCGCCGTTTAACTTCGGTGCTGACTACTATGCTGTAGGTTTCCGAAAGGGAGATACAAAACTCACTAAAGAATTCAATAAGGCGTTTAAAGAAGTTATTGACAGCGGTGAAGCTCAGAAAATTAGTGAGAAGTGGTTCGTTAAAAACTTGGTTGTATTTGAGGGATACGATAAATAGATATATTATCAGTGTTTAGAGTTTAAATAGCCAATGCCTAGCTGGCATTGGCTATAGATGCTGAAGGAGATTATGATGGCTTACGTAAAGGAGATTTTGCCTGCATTGATGAGTGGTGCGATGATATCGCTTAAGCTATTTGCACTTACATTGATTTTGTCACTACCACTTGGACTACCTATATGCCTCGGAGAACAAAGTAAGATTGCACCAGTAAGGTGGATCTGCAAGACCTTCGTATTCATATTTAGAGGAACACCGCTTATGCTCCAATTGTTCTTCTTCTATTTCTTCTTTCCTATCCAGCTCGGGATTCGTATGGATGCGTTTCCGACAGCTGTGCTGACGTTCGCGATAAACTATGCCGCGTATTTTGCAGAGATTTACAGAGGCGGATTTAACAGCATAGATAAAGGACAGTATGAGGCTGCATATTCTCTAGGATTTACACAGAGACAGACTCTGACCAAGGTTGTAATACCACAGATGTTCCGTATAGTAATACCACCGATTTCAAATGAGGTGATCACGCTTATCAAGGATACAGCCCTCGCTTCGACAATTACGTTAGCTGAGATGATGAAGGTATCTCAGGGCATCGTTAATCGTGATGGAACGCTAATCCCATATGTTCTAACTGCAGGAATTTATTTGATATTTACATTTATAATGACTGTTGGACTAGGAAGGGCCGAAGCAAAGTATTCACAGTACTAAACAGGTATTTGTTTTTTTAATCAGCACGATAATTAAATTAAAAGTTATTGTTTGTATTCAAATGAGTACAAAGCAATTAAGTTGTGCTACAATATAAATAATTAAGAAAATAATTATTTGTTTTTACAGAAAGAGATTCGGAGTATGAAATTAAGCAGAAATTCTCAGGCGATGGAATTTTCGCCCATTAGGAAATTTAACCCTATTGCAACTGAAGTTCAGGAGTCGGGTGTTAAGATATATCATTTAAACATCGGGCAGCCTGATATAAAGACTCCTAGGTGTTTTATGGATGCTGTTCGTGCATTTGATGAAGATGTGCTTATGTATGAGCAGTCTCAGGGCGACATCAAGTTTCTAGAATCAATTTGCGACTATTATAAGAGAGAGTACGGTGTTGGATATAAGCCTACGGATGTCGTTGTTACCATGGGCGCTTCAGAGGCTCTCACAATGACGTTTACCACTATTATAGATCCTGGTGATGAAATACTTATCGCTGAACCGTTCTATAGTAATTATCAGACCTTTGCACTTGTTAGAGGCGGAAATATAAGACCGATTCCAACAAGCTCCAAGGAGGGATATCGCTATGCAGCTAAAGATAAGCTAGAGGCTGCTCTCACAGATAAAACTAAGGCTATAGTCTGTATCAATCCAGGAAACCCAACAGGACTTGCACTTACGACTGAAGAGATGGACGTAATAGCAGATTTTGTTATAGAAAACGACCTATGGCTGATTGCAGATGAGGCATATAGAGAATATGTGTATGATGGGATGAAGCCACGAAGCTTTGCTAATATAGATAGGCTTAAAGAAAATTTAATCGTTATCGACTCTGTTTCGAAGAGATTTTCTGCATGTGGAGCGAGAATCGGATTTGTAGCGTCGAAGAATGAAGAATTCATGACAGGAATAATCAAGCTTGCACAATCAAGACTTTGTGTATCTACACTAGAGCAGATCGGATCGACTGAACTATTTAAGCTTCCTAGTTCATATTATGAAGAGATGAAAGAGGAATATTGCAAGAGAAGGGATGCTGCTTATGAGGAGATTATGCAAATTACTGATGTAATATGCCATAAGCCAGGTGGAGCATTCTATATGATGGTTGATCTTCCGATAAATGATGCTGAAGATTTTCTTATGTTCCTGCTTACCGAGTATAGGGATAAAAATGAAACGGTTATGTTTGCACCTGCCGCTGGTTTCTACTCAACACCTGGCAAAGGCAGGAGCGAAATCCGCATTGCTTACGTTTTAGAGAGTAGCTATATTAAGAGAGCTTGCCAATTGATTCGCACTGGCCTCGAGGCGTATAAGGCTAAGATATCTAAGTAGCTTAGCTTATAAATGATATATGATAGACTTACATATATACTATTCAGCCGAGACCGCTTCCGTGAGGGGGCGGTCTTTTATTGCTTTTTATATGATTAATAATTATATAAACTCTATTAAGAGTGTATAATAAAACGATATATTTAAATAAAAAAAATGATTTAAGACTTAGAAAATATAGGGAGACTCATAGAGTAGGTAGATGGCGAAGGTTAACAGTAAACGGAAAAACATAAATAGCAATGCAGTAGAGCTCTTGGTTCCAGCTGGAGGTACAGAGCAGTTTCTGGCTGCGGTAGAGAATGGGGCAGATGCGATATATGTTGGCGGTCAGCTCTTTAATGCTCGTGCTGGTGCTCAAAATTTCAATAACGATGAATTAGTGCTAGCACTAGATTATGCTCATAAGAGAGGTGTAAAAGTTTATGTTACTATGAATACCTTGTTAAGTGATGATGAGCTTGAACCGGCGCTTAGATACGCTTCATTTCTGCATGATTCTGGAGTCGATGCTATTATCGTTCAGGACCTTGGTCTCGGGGAACTGGTGCATAGAGCGCTTCCAGATCTAGAGCTGCATATGTCTACACAAGCGACTATTACTGATGTGGGGAGCGCAAAGGTAGCTCACGAGCTTGGTTATAAGCGAATAGTGGTGGCTCGTGAGCTGGCTCTGCCAGAAATTGCTGATATATGCAGGGCCGGATCAGATGGCGCATCAGACTTTGAAGTCGAGGTGTTCATACATGGCTCCATCTGCATATGCTACTCCGGCCAGTGCCAGTTCAGCAGATACTACGGCGGCCGGAGTGGCAATCGTGGAAGCTGCGCACAGCCCTGCCGCCTCGCTTATACGAGCTATGGCGAGGGCGGCAGGCGGCTCGCTCTCGCGAGCCACCCGATGAGCCCGCGCGACATGTGCCTGCTGGATGAACTAGGCGGGCTCATCGATGCTGGCGCATCTTCCTTCAAAATCGAAGGTAGGCTGAAATCAGCTGAGTACGTAGCGGTCGTTACTTCTATATATCGAAAATACATAGATATGTACCTAGAAGAAGGATATATAGAAGTTTCAGATGAAGACCGAGATGCGCTGCTACAGATATTTAATAGAGGAGAGTTCACTGATGCCTATCTGAAGGGTGAAAGTGGAGAGTCTCTCATGTCTGGAGACATAGTCAAGAACCAAGGTATAGAGATAGGGAGAGTTGTTGCTACCAAGAAAGGTTCGACACTAGTGGATATAGAGGCTACTAGCGAACCATCAATCGGAGATGGAGCTGAGATATATGGCAGAGGCGATGCTCCGCTATGTAGTACAGTGCTGAGCTATGTGAAGGAACTGGGACCTAATAGATATAGAGTTGGAGATTTTAGAGGCAGTATAACAGTTGGTGATACAGTGCGAAGGACTTCTAAGAAGTCTCAGCTTGAAGCGGCCAGGCAGACTTTCAAGGGTGCAACTTTATTCGAGGAAGAAGACACCAGAAAGGTTAAGCGTCGCCGCAAGATCGATATGACCTTAAATATAGAAGGGAATATGCTTGTGCTTAAAGCGCAAACTGTAAGGCTTGCTGACGGTGACAGATGGCCGAGCTGCATAGAGAAGAGTGTAAGCGTTGAGGCTGGCCCTTTCGATTTCGATTACGAGAGCCCAACGCCGCTTGATAGATATGAATCAGCGCTCACCAAGACGGGCAATACGCCATTTGAACTTAGAGAGCTTAGGATAATAGGTGATTCTCAGATCAGGGTCAAGACATCAGAGCTTAATTCGCTCCGTAGACACTGCCTGACAGAGCTCAGTAAGGCACTGGAGTTCAGAAGAAATGCCATCAACATAGAAAGTGTGGTTTCTGAACTTCATGATTTAATAGAAAAATCTCGTGAAGCAAATGAAGACAAGCATAGAGAGAAGTGCAAAGAATCAATGTCTTTTGAACTCTATTTCAGCAGCATGGAAGATTGGCGTGCTTTCGAGGCGGATGACGGAACTGTGCGTCTTAACTCGATAAACGGCGATGCTACGGGACTATCCTATAAGGTGTTACTACCGATGGCAGGAATAGTGACTGAACTGCACAGAGATGGTGAGTCTTTGCCACAAGAAATAGTCCCATACATCGGAAGCGTCACAAGGGGGCGTGAAGAGCGTATTTTGCAGGAGAACTATGAATTGGTTGTAAAGCTTGCGCTTCTCCGAGGAATATTCGTGTCAAATCTCAATTGGCTTCATAAAATGGTAGAAATAGGAGCTGATGTTACCGCTGATTTTGGACTTAATGCTTATAATCACATGAGCGTACAAGTGCTTAAGGCACTTGGGGCAAGTGATGTCCGCTGGAGCCTAGAGAAGGCTAGCATTTCGGAAGGGAACTATCCTCTGATGCAGACCGAACATAGATTCCCCGCTACTAGGCTAAAGAGTAGGAGTGAGCATGATGTAAGGATTCTTAATAACGAGTTCAGTAGTCAGTCAGTCGTAATACCTCATGGAAATGATAGTGATATCAGAGAACGAGTGATAAAATGTTTGCGTGAAGGCCGTTTTAGACTTTACGTTTAGGCGTATATCTTAATCGCTTGGATGCACTTAATTCTATAATTTATTTGAAGGATACTAGGCACAAGCATATAATAATAGTTTGGAGAATGGAGATGGATACTGGAATTAAAGGTTTTAAGGAAATTATCGTGACAAAAGAGCTTACAGCGATGAGCATGGGGAGTGGAGATTTAGACGTGTATGCGACGCCCTCGATGATCGCGCTCATGGAAGGAACTGCTTCCGAATCTGTAAAGTCAGAACTAGATGAAGGGCAGGGCTCTGTAGGAACGAGTATATCAGTCAAACATTTAGCGGCGACACCTATCGGAATGCGCGTGAGATGTGAATCTGAGCTAGTCGAGGTGGATGGTAGACGATTGGTGTTTAATATCACCGCATATGATGAAAAGGATAAAATCGGCGAAGGAACTCACGAGAGGTTTATAATCTCTAATGATAAGTTTCAAAGCAAGGCTGATAGCAAGTTAAGGGAATAGATATATTGATAAAGTGTGACTGGAGGCAGAGAGTTTGCCGGTGGGTAGGAATATATGAATGAACAGACCAATAGAAATAGAATAATAATCAAAACGAGCATAATCGGTATAGTAGCTAATGCGATTTTGGCAGGATTCAAGGCGGTTATAGGGACTGCCACGAATTCCATAGCTATCGTCATGGATGCTCTAAATAATCTGAGTGATGCATTATCCTCTATTATTACGATTGTGGGAACTCGGCTTGCTGGTAAGGCTCCAGATAGACATCACCCGCTGGGGCATGGAAGATATGAAGACCTTACAGCTATGGTGATTGCGGTAATCGTCTTGTATGCCGGTATTACAGCTTTTCAAGAGTCGGTGAAGAATATTTTAAGCCCAGAGACACCGTCGTATTCGAATGTCTCGCTGATAATAGTCGGAGCGGCTGTTGCTGTAAAGCTACTGCTCGGAAGATATGTAAAATCCGTTGGAACCAAGATTAATTCGGAATCACTTATCGCATCGGGAAGTGATGCATTATTTGATTCCATTATCTCGATTTCAACGCTGGTAGCTGCAGGTATATACATTGTGTCTGGTGTAAGTCTCGAGGCGTATCTAGGTGCGCTTATCGCTGTATTTATCATTAAAGCTGGAATAGATATGCTTCGCGAGAACATAAGTAAGATTCTAGGCGAGAGAGCCGATAGCAGGCTTACAAAAGAGATCAAAGATACAATCCTAGAGATAGATGGGATAAGCGGAGCTTATGATTTACTACTGCATAGCTACGGGCCTAATACCGTAATCGGAGAGGTGCACATTGAGGTGCCAGATACATTTACTGCTGCTACGATTGATGAGATGACGAGGCAGATTCAGGAAAAGGTATATAATAAATACGGCATTGCCATTGCTACAGTCGGGGTATATTCGATGAATACGACTGATGATAAGGCGCTCAGAATCAAGAGCGATATCACGAGGCTCGTGATGTCGGAGGAATTCGTGCTTCAGATGCACGGCTTTTATCTTGATGAAGAGAAGATGCTGATGCTGTTCGATATAATTGTGGACTTCGACGCCCCAGACAGGATGCAGGTTCGCGATAATATACTAAACAAGATTAAGTCTAAATACCCAAAATACGAAGTGAAAATCACAATCGATTTGGATGTTAGCGACTGATCAAAGTGCAAGGGGGTAAGGAATGGAAGTTATTGCTATTTTAGTATTCGTTGTTGTAATCGGACTTATAATCAGCGAAAAGGTGAACAGTGCTGCAGCCGCACTAGCTGGGGCTATGGTCTTGGTCATCACAGGTGTCATGAGTGCGCATAAGGCACTCTCGTACATAGATTTTAACACCATCGGACTGCTAGTGGGTATGATGGTGCTCGTTGCCATAATAAGGCAATCTGGGCTATTCGAGTATGTCGCAATTAAGGCGGCCAAGATGGTTCACGGAGACCCGTGGAAGATAATGATTGCATTTATATTACTTACCGCGATTCTCTCTGGAATACTCGATAACGTTACGACGGTGCTCCTCGTAGGGCCGATGACAATCGCTATTGCTAAAATGCTAGAGATTAATCCAGTGCCATTTTTAATGACACAGATTCTCGCATCTAATGCTGGAGGTGCGGCAACACTCATTGGTGACCCTCCAAATATCATGATTGGTAGCGCTGCAAATCTATCGTTCATGGACTTCCTCAAAAACACGGGATTAGCAGTTGCACTCGTAATCGTGTTCATGATTGTGATGATGCGTTTCGTATATAAAAAGGAAATTGAGGTCGAAGGCCTCGATACATCCAAAATTATGAACCTAGATCCAGATAAATCGATTACTGATAAACCACTGCTTATCAAGGGTGTAGTTGTTATCGTGCTGGTAATTCTAGGCTTTATATTCCATGATCAGATTGGTATGGAGACATCGGTTATCGCGCTCACAGCCGCTGCAGTTATGCTTATCATAGGTGGCGTAAATGTGGATAATGCGATTCAGGATGTAGAGTGGACGACGATTGCGTTCTTCATGGCTCTATTTGTTGTTGTTGGAGGACTTACAGAAACTGGAGTTATAAAGCAGGTAGCTGCTGTCATAATCGAGAGGACTGCAGGTCATCCGGTTATGATGATGCTAATACTACTTTGGGCATCAGCACTGCTCTCATCATTCCTAAACAACATACCGTTCATAGCGACCCTGATTCCATTAGTCTTAGCTCTCAAAGCAGACGGTATGGACGCAGAGCCTCTATGGTGGGCTATCTCGCTAGGGGCTTGCCTAGGTGGAAACGGAACGATGATAGGAGCTTCGGCAAATGTTGTTCTATCAGATATTAGTACTAAGCACGGATATCCGATTACATTTAAGAGCTATCTGCGCGTCGGAATGCCATTTATGCTTGGATCGGTGTTTATCTCGATGGTGTTCCTATTAGTTAAGTATGCAATTTAACGCTGAATTGGGGGTAAAAATATGATAAATACACTTACTGCTGATAAAGTTGCAAGCGACATGATCGATATGATGATGAAACAGCTTGGAGCGACAAGCATCAAGAATATGCCGGCTTACATCAATGTGTATGAGTTCGAGGTAAACGGCCAGCTGGCTATAAAATACATGCTTGATTTAAGGCGTGATCACGCTATGTACCTGCGAAGGGTAAATCCGTATCCGATGCTTCTTGGTAAGTTTTATGGTGAAACAGATGTTGTAGAGTTCATAAGGCGTGATATATCAAAGTTTAAGAATGCTAGCAAGACAGATAAGTTTAGTAAATTCCTTGAACTAGCAGATAATCTCACGCAGTTTAATAGAGAAATAGAGCAACTGTTTCTCAATAGAAAGGTTCCTACCGCTGCCTTTGAAGAATTTTCAGAAGAGATGGAGCATATTAGAGCTACTATAGAACAAATAGCTCGTGACTGCCCAATGCTCTATGATGACGAAAGATTGATAGAAGACGGTATAAGAAAGTAATTAAACTCGTGACAGTGAGCTGATTGTGTGGAAGAAGTTCCTCGCATGAAGAGAAAGTCGAGGTTAAAATGCCTGAATTCAAGGTTCATTCTGAATTTGAGATGATGGGTGATCAGCCCCAGGCTGTTGAGAAAATCACTGAAAGCATAAAGTCTGGAAATCGTTTCCAGACTCTACTTGGCGTTACTGGATCTGGCAAGACTTATACGATGGCAAAGATTATCGAGAAGGTGCAAAAACCTACACTTATAATTTCGCACAATAAGACCTTGGCAGCACAGCTCCACGGTGAGATGAAGGAGTTTTTTCCGGATAATGCCGTAGAGTACTTCGTATCATACTATGACTTCTACCAACCAGAGGCGTACGTTGCTTCAACGGATACGTATATTGAAAAAGATGCCGATATAAACGACGAAATAGACAAGCTCAGACACTCTGCGACAGCGGCAGTCCTCGAGCGTAGAGATGTTATCATCGTTGCCAGCGTTTCCTGCATCTACGGTCTCGGTAGTCCTGATTCATATAGAAATCAGCTCCTATCCTTGAGACCAGGAATGGAGATGGATAGGACGATGATGATGCGCAAGCTCATCGATATGCAGTATGAACGAAATGATATCGACTTTCACCGTGGCACCTTCCGCGTGCGTGGCGACATCATCGACATATATCCTGCTGGAGGTGAAGAGGCTGTCCGCGTTGAGATGTTTGGCGACGAGATAGAGGAAATTAAGGAGATGAACGCTCTGACTGGGGAAATCACTGGTGTTCGCAGCCACATTTCTATCTTCCCAGCATCTCACTATGTTACCAGTAAAGAAGATATGCAGCTCGCCGTCGGTACTATAAAGGAAGAACTCGATGAACGAGTAAAGTGGTTTAAGGAGAATGGCAAACTGCTCGAAGCTGAACGAATCTCTCAGCGTACAAACTACGATATGGAGATGATGATGGAAGTCGGAACCTGCAAGGGAGTCGAGAACTACTCGAGGCATCTGAACTTTCTGAAGCCTGGAGAAAGACCTTATGTTCTTCTCGATTATTTCCCAGATGATTTTCTGACTATCATCGATGAATCTCACGTAATGCTGCCACAGCTTCGTGCGATGTATAATGGTGACAGGGCTAGAAAGAGTTCGCTTGTTGACTTCGGCTTTAGACTTCCTTCGGCACTAGATAACAGACCGCTCAAGTTTGAGGAGTTCAACGAGGTTACGAACGACCTATTATTTGTAAGTGCGACGCCAGGCAAGTACGAGCTAGAAAATTCACACGGTGTAACGGCAGAGCAGGTTATCAGACCGACTGGACTACTCGACCCGATAATAGAGGTCAGACCGATTGATGGTCAGATTGATGATATAATCAGCGAGATATATAAAACTGTGGATAAGGGAGAGCGAGTGCTCATCACGACGCTCACCAAGAGGATGGCAGAAGACCTGACGGGATTTCTCAGAAATGAAGGAATCAAAGTCAGATATCTGCATTCTGAAATAGATAATTTTGAGAGACTGGAGATAATTAGGGATCTCCGCCTCGGTAAATTCGACGTGCTCGTCGGCATTAACCTGCTTCGAGAAGGCCTCGACCTACCGGAAGTATCGCTTGTTGCCATCCTTGATGCTGACAAAGAGGGATTTCTCCGTACAGAGACCTCGCTTGTTCAGACTGTAGGCAGAGCTGCACGTAACCAGAACGGCAGGGTTATCATGTATGCAGATCGCATCAGCAAGGCGATGAAGTACACAATTGATGAAACTGCAAGAAGGCGTGAAATACAGGAACGATATAATGAAGAACACGGTATAACGCCACGGACCATCATAAAGCCTATACGCGATGTAATCGAGGCTACGAAGGCGTACACTGGAGACACAGAGCTCAAAAATCCAAAGGAGATGACGACAAAGGAGCTACAGCGTACGATTAAGAATCTCGAGAAGGAGATGAAGCAGGCCGCCAAGGACCTTCAGTTCGAAAGAGCAGCAGAGCTCAGGGACCTACTGTTTGACCTGCGGAGCAGCAAGAGAGCATAGATTTTTTGAAAGGGTATTTCTATGGAGAAAAACATAGTTATTAAAGGTGCAAAGGAGAATAATCTTAAAGGCGTAGATCTTACGATTCCTCGTGATAAGATGATTGTATTTACCGGGCTTTCGGGCTCTGGCAAATCCTCGCTTGCATTCGACACGATATATGCTGAGGGACAGAAGAAGTACGTGGAGTCACTTTCCTCGTATGCGAGGCAGTTTCTCGGCCTCATGAAGAAGCCAGATGTGCAGTTAATTGAGGGGCTTTCACCGGCGATTTCAATTGACCAGAAGACCACTAACAAGAATCCAAGGTCGACTGTAGGAACCGTTACGGAGATATATGATTATCTGAGGCTTCTATATGCTAGAGTTGGGATTCCTCACTGTCCGGTGTGCGGCAGGGAGATTTCCAGCCAGTCCGTAGACACTATTGTGGATCATATAATGGCTCATGATGAAGGTACCAGACTAACCATCATGGCACCGATTATCAAGGGTCGTAAAGGAGAGCACAAGAATGTGATCTCCCGTATCAAGAGAGATGGGTTTATCAGAATTAGACTCGATGGCGAGATGGTTAGGGTCGATGAGCAGGAGGAATTTAACCTAAACAAGAATCTGAAACATACAATAGATATCGTTATCGATAGAATCGTACTAAGACCTGAAAATAGAAGCCGTATCGCTGAAGCGGTGGAACTCGCTGTACGAGAGGGTGAAGGCGCTACCAACGTTCTGTTTCAGTCTAAAGATGAAGATGGCAAGGCGAAGGACGCAGAGGAGACCTTCAGCACTCAGCTTGCCTGCCCAGAGCATGGTGTGGGAATCGAAGAGATGGAGCCTAGAATGTTTTCATTCAACGCACCATATGGATCTTGTGAGACGTGTACGGGTCTAGGGTTTACGCTGAAGATTGACGATGATAACGTCGTGACTGAACCAAGTAAGAGCATCTTGGATGGTGCGATGGGGCAGGTGTTCTCGACGATGGATGCTATGGGATTCTACCGCCAGATGCTAAACCAGCTGGCAGTAGACCATAAGACTGACCTCAGCGTCCCTTACAAGGATCTGCCGATAGACTTTAGAAATGAGCTGCTACATGGAACTGGTAGTCGTAAGCTAAAGTACACATATACAAGCAAGTCTGGCCGTGTATCTCATATGAATCATACGTTCGAAGGCGTTATTCCAAGTCTTGAGAGAAGATACGGCGAGACTAATTCAGACTATATAAAGGAAAAGATCGCTGGCATGATGACAGAGGCGATATGCCCGACTTGTCATGGTAAGAAACTGAAGGATACGGTGCTAGCCGTTACAGTTGGCGGAAAGAATATCATCGAGCTGACTGATCTATCGGTAGAGCAGGCGATTCTATTCTTTGAGAAGCTAGAGCTGACTCCGAGAGAGCAACAGATATCTAGGCTTATCACCAAGGAAATTAGAGAGAGGCTGAGATTTCTAAAGCAGGTAGGGCTCGGGTACCTGACGCTGTCACGTGCCGCAGGCACACTCTCGGGCGGAGAATCCCAGCGAATTAGGCTGGCTACACAGATAGGATCGGGGCTCGTCGGTGTGCTATATATCCTGGACGAGCCTTCAATTGGACTCCACCAGCGCGATAACGACAAGCTGCTCGGAGCTCTAAGAAACTTGACCGATATGGGTAATACATTAGTCATCGTTGAGCACGATGAGGATACGATGTATGCGGCCGACCATATCGTGGATATCGGACCTGGAGCTGGAATCTACGGTGGAGAGCTGGTTGCTCAGGGAACTGTAGACGATATCAAGGCATGCAAGGAATCTATAACTGGACAGTTCCTATCCGGTGCGCGCAAGATCGAAGTTCCTAAGACCAGAAGACCTGGGAGCGGTAAATACCTCGAGATTATTGGAGCTAAGCAGAATAATCTTCGCAATATAGATGTTAAGATTCCAGTAGGCAAGCTCGTATGTGTAACTGGAGTATCTGGTTCTGGCAAGTCATCGCTTGTAAATGAAATCCTTTACAAAGGTGTAGCAAGTGTTACAAACAAATTGCAGGAAAAGCCTGGTGAGCATAAGGAGATACGTGGTATTGAGAACTTCGACAAGGTTATAGATATCGATCAATCGCCGATTGGGCGCACCCCGAGATCAAACCCTGCAACTTACACGGGAATGTTCGACCCTATTAGAGATCTCTTTGCACAGATGCCAGAGGCTAAGATGAGAGGATATCAGAAGGGACGGTTCAGCTTCAATGTAAAGGGTGGAAGGTGTGAGGCCTGCCGCGGAGATGGTATCACCAAGGTAGAAATGCACTTCCTGCCAGATGTGTATGTACCGTGTGAGGTGTGCGGTGGTGCTAGATACAATCATGAGACACTAGAAGTAAAGTACAAAGGCAAGAATATCTCGGAAGTCCTCGAGATGAGTGTCACAGAGGCGCTGCCATTCTTTGAGAATCACAGGTCCATCGAGAAATATCTGCAGACGCTCGATGATGTAGGCCTCGGATATATCAAACTCGGGCAGCCATCAACTCAGCTATCTGGCGGTGAGGCACAGAGAATCAAGCTAGCGACTGAGCTTTCCAAGAAGAGTACCGGCAAGACTCTATACATATTAGATGAGCCGACGACTGGACTTCACTTTGCAGATGTTGAGAAGCTGATGTACGTGCTCAATAGGTTGACTGATGAGGGCAACACCGTGGTGGTAATTGAGCATAATCTTGATGTAATCAAGTGTGCGGATCATATTATCGACCTAGGTCCAGAGGGTGGCAGCGGTGGTGGGACCATTGTGGCTACAGGAACACCTGAAGAGGTTGCTAAGTGTGAGAAGTCATTTACTGGACAGTATCTAAAAAAGATGCTTAGGTAGAATAAAGAGCTAGTAAAAAAAGGACGAAGACCGTATGCTTCGTCCTTTTATGTTGTGTGCTTAATGGCTTATAGCCCTAGAGAGCAATCAAAGTCTGCAGGGTATGAGATAATACTAAGACTATAGAGCTATATAATATCCTCTCTTCTGTTTTCCAGATCAACCTGGATGCTTGCATTAGTTCCAGCTACTTCCTTGGTGACCTTGGAAGAAGTGTTCTTAAGGCAGCTATCATTGTAGCTTCCTTTGCCAGGGATAGGTGACTTATCAATCTCCGTGTAGTCTCCTATTCCTAGAGCTTCAGAAGCTACGCCGAGATTTGATACGATGCTTGCTAAATCTGTAGGCATGAATATCTTGGTTGCACGACCATCTGCGATATCCCTCAGAGCCTCGAGCCCTTTTAGCTTCAGAACTCCCTCGTTGATATTAGCTTCCTTTAGCTTCTCAAGACCTTGAGCCTGTGCTTCGTAGACGAGCCTAATTGATTCAGCTTCGCCAGCGGCGAGAGCGATTCTAGCTTCCTTCTCAGCTTCAGCAGCGAGAACCTTTGCTTCCTTGTCACCCTCTGCACGAGATACTACGGATTCCTTATGAGCCTGTGCCTCTAGTACAGTCTGACGTCTTTCTCTCTCTGCTCTCATCTGCTTTGTCATTACTTCTTCGATCTCTTCAGGAGGAATGATATTCTTGAGCTCTACTCGGTTGACCTTGAGTCCCCACGAATCAGTAGCTTTATCTAAAATTACCTCCATATCCTCGTTAATCTGCTCTCTTGAGGATAGTGTTGTATCTAGCTCCATTCCGCCGATGATGCTTCTGAGTGAAGTTGCAGACAGGTTTTGTAGACCGGCGATTGGATTCTCTACTCCGTATGTATAAAGTTTAGGGTCAAATACCTTTGCAAATACAACTGAGTCCACTCGAACAGATACGTTATCCTTCGTGATTACCGGTTGAGGAGGGAAATCCAAAACCTGCTCCTTGAGTGAAATCTTGTTGATTACGTTGTCGATGATAGGAAATTTAAAATGAAGACCTGCGTGCCATGTGCATAAATATTTACCAAGCCTCTCAATAACGTATGCATGCTCTTGAGGAACTATTTTTATACAGGAAACGAACAAAAATAGTATAAGCAGAACTACTGTTATAGAAATAATTGTAGTGATCATGGAAAACCTCCTTGTAGGTAATTGATTTAGCATCTAGTGATATTCTCTATTAACTTCATAATATGAGCATCATATAGAAAAGTCAATGCGAATAGAGTTTAAATTAAGCAAGTAATCGATCTGTTTTGGCACTAAAATAAATATAGAAAACATAGAAGTGCTTAGTTGCGAATTAATCGCGTTTTAATATATTGACATTGTTATACATGACAATATCAATAAAAAATACTGATATTATCAATAAGATTGTTTAATTTCACAATGAAATCTTTATTATTTTATTAACTTTTACTAAAGACTATTGCAGAATAGACCTTGATGTTTTAGAATCAGAACATGTATTTTATATTATTATAAGGAGTTTTTTATGCTTAAAACGATTGTTTCTTACAACGACATGATTAATGCATTCATTTGGGGTGTGCCCTCTATGATCTGCATTATGGGAGTCGGAATTTGGCTGACGCTCAACACGCGTTTTATTCAGTTCAGAAAATTCGGATATACACTGAAGCACACTTTTGGTGCTATGTTCGATAAGAAGGAAGCTGGAGATGGAGCTCTTACTTCATTCCAGTCCGTATGTACCGCGCTGGCGGGAACCGTTGGAACTGGTAATATCGCGGGCGTCGCGGGAGCTATTGCTTTAGGCGGACCAGGAGCTGTTTTCTGGATGTGGCTCTCTGCACTTCTAGGCATGTGCACAAAGTTCGCTGAGGTTACGCTAGCTGTACACTTTAGAGAGCGTAACGATCATGGAGACTGGGTTGGCGGCCCTATGTATTACATAAAGAATGGTCTCAGCAAGAGATGGAGCTGGTTAGCGATTTTGTACTCGACATTTGGAGTGCTTACGGTGTTCGGTACAGGTAATGCAACTCAGGTTAATACGATTACGACAGCTATTGATTCGGCTTTAACATCAACGGGTGTGTTCAAACACGGTCTTCCATCGAGGGTCAACCTCGGTATCGGTATAGCGATTACACTGCTTGTTCTGATTATACTAATCGGAGGAATAAAGCGTATCGGGCGTGTAGCGGAAAAGCTAGTTCCATTCATGGCGCTTTACTATATAATCTTTGGGCTTCTAGTAGTTATTCTGAATTACAAGAATGTTCCAGGCGTTTTCAGAGATATATTTGAAGGTGCATTTGCTCCAAGGGCTATAACAGGTGGTGTTGTAGGTTCTATGTTTATAGCTATGAGGAGAGGTGTTTCGAGAGGTATATTCTCAAATGAAGCAGGTCTTGGTACTGGTTCAATCGCTCACTCTTCAGCTGAGGTGGATCATCCCGTGCAGCAGGGGCTGTGGGGAATCTTCGAGGTATTTGCAGATACGATTGTAATCTGTACGATTACGGCTCTTGTAATTCTCTGCAGTGGCGTGAAAATCAACTACGGTAAGACGGCAGGTGCCGAGCTCACCATCTCGGGATTTACAGCTACATTCGGAGGCTGGGTTTCTGTAATGCTAGCCGTAGCACTTTGCTGCTTTGCCTTCTCGACAATATTAGGTTGGGGATTATACGGATCTAGATGTATCGAATTCTTGTTAGGAAAAGGTGCCATTAAGCCATTTGTTGTTGCTTATTCGCTAGTTGCAATTGTCGGAGCAACGATGGACCTCGGACTGATTTGGAACATCGCCGACACGTTTAACGGACTGATGGTAATTCCAAACTTAATCGCAGTCCTACTCTTATCAGGTACGGTCATCAGGCTTACAAAGGACTATTTCAGTAAAGAAAAGTCTGCTAAATAGATTTGATTTTACAAGTACATAAGAACATTATAAAGACTCTCATCCGAAAGGACGGGAGTCTTTGTCATATAACGAAATCTCTCAAAAATACGGATTTTAGTGTATAATACAGTGAAGTAACCGCTGGTTGCAACCGTGAGTTGACAAATTTCCAAGCATAGTTGGTGGTGAAGGCTATATCGCTACCATAAAATTAGATCATAGAACGCAGCGCTCTATGAAATGAAAATTAAAAACGAGAAAGAAATTCGAAAGAAGTTCTAATGTATTTGGAAATTTAAAAGCTTCATATCTACAATATAGTATGGAGCTCAATAGGAGGGTGTTATGATAATTTCGGAAAAGATAATGAGCCTACGAAGGCAGTATGGTTGGAGCCAAGAAGAGCTGGCTGATCTAGTAGGTGTATCGAGACAGTCCGTATCTAAATGGGAGTCGGCAGCTTCAATGCCGGATATACAGAAGATAATCAAGCTGAGCGAAGTATTCGGAGTGTCGGTAGACTATCTGCTTAAGGATGAGATGGATTTGCCAGAAAGCTCAAAAGTCGTGAGCACTACCGACATAGGAACGGATGATGAAAGTCATATTAGGACTGTATCGCTTGAAGAAGCAAATGATTATATGGCTGATACAGAAAAGCATGCGGCAAGGATTGCCGGTGCCGTGTCGCTGTTTATTCTATCTCCAGTGTTAAACCTCGTAGTTGAAGCTATGGGAAGAGCAAATGATGGCGATATACTTGAACGATTATCAATAGCTGCGTTGTTATTGATAATCGGTGCAGGAGTTGCACTATGCGTGTTATCTGGCTTCAGTATGTCGAAATATGAATATCTGTCAAAAGAACACATTAAGCTTGGATACGGAGTCGAGGCGGCTGTTAAGCGCAAATATGAGCCGTTTAAGCAGTTTATGGGACAGCGAATAGCAGGAGGTGTATTCCTTTGTATCGTCGGAGCTCTACCAGGTATTCTCTTTGATGATAGCGATAAATATGCTTCTGGCTTAGCGAAAATTTCGGCACCGATTATGCTGGTCTTGGTTGCAGCCGCAGTGTATATGTTCGTAAAAGTGGGAATAATAAGTGTCAGTTACAGCAAACTTCTTCAAGAAGGCGATTATACACTGGAGCACAAGCGGGTTGAGCAGAAGATGGAGCCATTTGCAGGCATTTACTGGATTGCTGTAGCATTCATATATCTAATACCAGGGTTTTTACTAGGTTATTGGAATAAGACATGGATTATATGGCCGATTGCAGGAGTAATATACGGAATTATCTATAAGCTATATGAGATGCATCTAAAGAGAAGGTTCGATAAGTAAGTCTTTGGAGCGGAAGTTGTAATATTTAATCAACCTTACCAAGATAGAAAAACTCCCTTTGAGGTAAAATCTCAAAGGGAGTTTTGTTTTGCTGTTAAGTTAATACGAATTAGATTAAGCTGCTGCCTGACCCTTGTCTGACTTCAGTGCATAAAGCACAAGTCCTACCACGAATCCAACTACTGCAGGTACAACCCAGTCCATTCCGATATCAGACAGTGGTAGGAAACCACCAACGGACTTTATGAATCCTTCTAGGTGAAGTGCTGAAACGGTTGCTGGAGGTAGACTCTTTATACCGTCGAATAAAGCAGGCACCATAGTGAATCCGATAGACCATCTGTAAACTGTTGAATGATAGTTGAACAGTCCACCGATGAGGCTGACTAGTATGATAACGATAGTTAGCGGATATAAGAACATCAGCACTGGTACTGAGTAAGCGATTATCTTAACTAGTCCAAAGTTTGCAAATGTGAACGAGATGAGTGTGAACACTACCGCCCAAGCTTTGTATGAAAGCTTGTTAGGGAACATCTCACCAAATGTTTCTGCGCATGCAGTTACTAGACCGATAGCAGTCTTTAGACAAGCAAGAGTGATCATCAGTGCAAGGAATATGCTACCTACACCGCCAAAGTAGTGGCTAGCAATCTTGTTGAGAAGCGTTCCGCCATCTGGCTGCACTTCGAATATGCCTCTTGACTGAGCTCCTGCAACAACTAGAGCGAGGTATATGACAGCCATAAGCACTGCACATCCAACTCCAGCAAGAGCAGTAGACTTAGCTATGTTCTTAGGCTCTTTTACACCGAGGTTTCTAACTGCATTGATTATGATGATTCCAAATGCGAGTGATGCAAGAGCATCCATTGTGTTATATCCTTCGAGGAATCCTCTGAAGAATGGGTGAGCAACGTACTCTCCTGTTGGACCAGCGCTGGAAACAGAGCCCATCGGCTTAACGAAGCACATAACGACTAGAACTGCAAGGAATGCGAGGAATAGCGGATTGATGATCTTACCAACGTTAGTAAGGATGTTCGACGGTCTTAGCGCGAAGAACAGCACTGCTGCAAAGAAGCACAGGGAGAAAACTCCAAGTACAACTGGAGAATCCTTGCCAACTGCAGGAACTACTCCGACAGAGTAGGGTACGGTTGCGGTTCTAGGAAGCGCGAAGAACGGTCCTATAGTAAGGTATAGTAGACACGTAAAGAACAAGCTGTACGGTCTCGACACCTTGCATCCTAGGTCATAGAGCCCCTCACTACGTGATAAGGAAATCGCAATAATACCGAGCAATGGCAATCCTACTCCCGTAATGATGAACCCGAAAGTTGCCGCTGCTGTGTGACTGCCTGCCATCTGTCCCATGAGTGCTGGGAATATCAGATTACCTGCTCCGAAGAATAGTCCGAAGAGGAGTGAGGCTAGAACTACATATTCCTTCATAGTGAATTTCTTATCCATTTTTTGTCCCCTTTTTCAAATAATTTGTATAAATTTAATAAAGAGCATAGCATGTTTTATTAAAAATCACAACATATTTTTGGTATTTTTAAAATTTAAACAATACAAAATATAGTTAAAAAAGCTCAGATGCATTGAAAATTAAACGTTTATAGAGAGTGTACAAATTTTCGAAATTAGCTAGCAAACAATTAGACGATATAAGATAGATTGATATCGTTTGATTATAAATCTAAATGGTAAACTTGATTCGGATAATATTGCATTATTATCCGAAGAAGAATATACTAATACTATGGTTAGACTAATCTAACTTACTGTAAATCAAAACTCGTCATGTTGCTTTTGTTTCAGTACCCACATGCATTTGAGTTAGAATATGCTAACTAAATTTCTACAGTATTCTTTTCTACAATATGTATAGCATGAAAGAGAATATTAATGTTTCAGGAGATAATGATGGCTGAGCTTACTCTATCAGAACAGGTGAATAATGAGGATGTGAAACATCTTAACCGAAGAAAGATTAACCCGCTTACATTAATTATTATCAATGCGGTTCTTCCAGTTGTAACTATGTTCTTCCCCGCTGATAAAAGCATAATCATCGGACTATGTCTAGGGTATACGGCGTTACTCATCGCTCGCAGATATAAGACTGCTATTAAGACTCTTATATGGATGGCTGTGGGGATAATGTTTATCCTTTTGAATAGCTTCTATATTAAGAGCAGCGTCTTGGGAATGATGATAAATATGACAGTCTACTTTACGCCGTGCATACTAATTGCGGTGTTAATAGTCACCGATTACAATTCGTCAGAAATACTGTCTGCTCTACAGAGGCTACATCTGCCAAAGATATTTATCATCGGACTCACTATCACAATCAGATACCTCCCGACATTTAGAAGAGAGTTTCGCATAATCAAGCAGGCTATGCACATTAGGGGTGTCGAGTTTTCAGTGAAGCATCCACTAAGAACCTTCGAGTACTTGCTCGTACCACAGCTTTTTAGATGTGTGAGCTTAAGCGCAGAGCTTACGGCGGCAGGACTCACGAAAGGGATTGCTACAGAGGAGAAACGGACGAGCTATTTTAATAATCAATTTCATGGAGTGGATTACTTGATGTTTGCGATTGGAGGGATAGGACTAGTTTTAATCATCGGAGGGTTAATATGAAGAATGTCATAGAAGCGAGAAATCTGACATTCGCTTATGAAGGTGAGCATACACCCGTACTTGAAGATGTCAACTTTTCGATTGCTGAAGGCAGTATAGCATTTATCTCTGGGCTTAGTGGTTCTGGTAAGTCCACGTTGCTCAATATTATAAATGGGCTGATCCCAGAGGTTATAGACGGGAAGCTACGCGGAGAACTGCTTATATGCGGGAAAAGTAGAGTGACGATGACTGAGAGAAGCGTGCTTATCGGAAATGTGTTTCAAAATCCGAGGAGTCAATTCTTTACAACTAATACGACTGCGGAGCTCGTATTTGCGATGGAGAATTTCGGCGTATCGAAGCCGGAGATGGAGCGGCGGCTTAAGGCTTTGATTAAGAAGTATAGGCTGGAATACCTTCTCGATAGAGACATCTATGAACTTTCCTCTGGAGAAAGGCAGATGCTCGCACTGATGTCAGCTCTGATTATGAATCCTCGTATAGTGATATTCGATGAACCTTCTGCAAATCTCGACTACGGAAACGCTATGAGGTTAAGAAGGCAGATTGAAGAACTGAAGAGCGAAGGAATTACCGTGCTAGTAGCAGACCATCGATGTTTCTATCTGCGTGGACTTATCGATAAGGTGCTGCTTCTTAGTGACAATACTGTGACGGAGTATGAAAGTGAAGAGGCTTACTTCAGTAGTGGTTACGCGGCGAGAGCTGTAAATCTCTTTGATGAGAAATATGAAAGCAGATTAATCGCTAGGACGGACCTTGTAGACGTAAGACTTGAGAACGTATCTTACAAGAAAATCCTGCAAGGAGTGAGTGCTGAGTTTAGACGCGGTGAGATATCAACCATCGTAGGGGTAAATGGTGCAGGCAAGACCACACTGGCGAGACTCATCTCTGGCGTTATCAACCCAAATGACGGCAGCGTAGAGATTGAAGGTCAGGCTCTGTATATAATGCAGGATGCAGATTATCAGCTGTTCGGGGCATCTTGCATAAAGGAGCTTGAGATCAGCAGCATGGATGAAGAACTCAATACTGAAGCTCTTAAGGATCTAAATCTATACGAATTTAGAGATACTCATCCGCACAGCCTCAGCGGTGGACAGAAGCAGAGACTACAGATGGCTATAAGCAGGGTGAGTCAGAACAAGGTAATAATCTTGGACGAACCGACTAGTGGACTCGATAAAAGGTCGATGCACCGTGTAGTAGAACAACTTGAATCGATGAAGCGAAACCACACTATCATAATTATTTCTCATGATTATGAGTTTATAAGAAACATTGCAGATAGGCTCTTCTATCTAGAGGATGGGCGTATAAGGGAAAATTTTTATTTGGACGAGGAGAACGTGGATCAGTTAAATAAAACTTTTAAAGAAATGGAGGCTTTTTATGAATAACAAGCTTAAGACTAAGGATTTTATACTCATTGCGCTGCTGACAGCCGTGTACATGATCATCTACATGATATCGATGCTCGCGATCACTCCGCTCGGAGCACTAGGACACTCGGTAAGTCCGGGGATATGCGCTATTTTTTCTGGAACCGTCATATATTTTATGGCAAAGAAGCTCGGTAAGATGTGGCAGTACACGATCATGACGGTGCTCGTTATGGCGTGCTTTACGCTTATGGGTGGCGGCTACATCCCTTGGTATATAACATCAATTGGTATGGCTATAATTGCCGATTTCATCGCTTCAAGGAAAGGTAAAGAGGTTAGTACTTGTAGGGTTGCTATCGCATCTGGAGTTCTGCACGTAGGACAGGCTTGGGGTGCAATTATCCCTGCAAGCTTCTTTGTCAGCCGATACAAAAGCTATTGGATGCAGAAAGGGCAATCTGAAGCTGAGATGAACAACTACATCAAGTATACCGCAGGTACGTGGGGCGTGATATCGACAGCCATTGTATTCGTGATGGCAGTGATCGGTGCTTACCTCGGATATCTAATACTCAGAAAGCACTTCAAGGAGGCTTAGAATGGATGTATTTAAAAAATTATTTAGCTATGCGGAAGACCGTAAGGGTTGCATGGTAGCGGCTATGCTGCTATCTGCCGTAGCAACGATTCTGTCGTTCGTTCCGTATTATTATCTGTGGAAAATGCTCCATGAGATAACAGGAGATGCAGACTACTCGAGGATTAGCAAGCTGTCGTATCTGATATTTGGAACGACAATTATATACATGTTCACGTATATCGCAGCACTCATGTGTAGCCATCTATTTGCTTTCAGACTGGAAACGAACATGAAGAAGAAGGGGCTAAATGCTCTTCTCGACGGATCGTTTTCGTTCTTCGACATGAATTCATCTGGAAAGACTAGAAAAATTATAGATGACAATTCAGGAAATACGCACACAATAGTAGCGCATATACTGCCTGATTCCGTAAATGCAGTGCTGTTCCCGATATGCCTGCTGGTACTCTCGTTCATGGTGAGTAAGTACGTAGGTATTCTGATTGTTGCGGCGGTAATTGCGGCGAGCATCTGTTTTAAATTCATGTATTCTGACTCAGATATGATGAAAGAGTACATGGGAGCACTAGACGACATTAACTCGGAAACGGTCGAGTATGTGCGAGGGATACAGGTGATCAAGATATTTAATATGGTGGTTGAATCATTTGAGCGTCTGTACAAGTCAATTATCAGATACTCTGAGGTTGTTAACAAGGAGTGCCAGATGTGTAGAAGACCATACGTTATATTTCAGGTGTGTATGCTTTCGCTATCAGCACTAATTGTACCGGTTGCATATATCGCGATGCCAAAATCACCACAAGCTAGTGAGACAATCAGCCTGGTGGTGTTCTTCGCAGCTTTTTCGGGGCTTCTGATGAGTGCATTTATGAAGGTCATGTTTTTCAGTAAGAATTTTGAGATGGCTAACGATGCGATCAGTAAGCTGGAGTCGTTATTTGATGAGATGGATAAGAACAAGCTAGCACATGGGGATGTCTCAGATATGACTAGTCATGATATAGATTTTTCAGGAGTTACATTTAGATATGAAGAGGGGGTAGATGTTCTAACAGACTTCAATCTTAAACTTGAGAGCGGTAAGAAATATGCCCTTGTTGGATCATCGGGCAGTGGAAAATCCACTATAGCCAAGCTCATCTCTGGATTCTACCCAGTATCGAGTGGGGAACTAAAAATCGGTGGAGTGGACATCTCAAAGTATAAGAGAGAGACACTGGAGCATGAAATTGCCTTCGTATTCCAAAATGCTAAGCTATTTAAAACCAGTATCTATGAAAATGTAAAAATTGGAAGACCTGATGCATCACGCGAAGAGGTGATAAAAGCACTTGACCTTGCGATGTGCGGAAGTATTCTCGATAAGTTTGAAACGCGCGAGGATACGATAATAGGAGCAAAAGGCGTTCATCTATCTGGCGGTGAGACACAGAGGATTGCAATAGCTAGGGCAATTCTTAAGGATGCTCCGATAATAATCCTCGATGAGGCGAGTGCTGCCAGCGACCCGGAAAATGAGTATGAGATGCAGCAGGCCTTTTCGAAGTTAATGGAAGGCAAGACAGTAATCATGATAGCGCACAGGCTTTCAAGTATCAGGAATGTAGATGAGATATTGGTTGTAGAGGACGGAAAAGTCACTGAACGTGGTTCCCATGATGAGCTTATGAAGAAGGATAGCAAGTACAAGAATCTTCAGAATCTATACAACCAGGCTAACGAATGGAGGCTATCATAATGAAACGAAAATTACAGAGACATTTTTCGCTTACAGACAAAGGGATTGACAACATGATGAGAGCGTCGAGAGCTTCTTTCTTCAAGTATGTGACCTTCATGTTTCCGCCTATGATTGTGTTCATTTTTCTGAATGATATGATAAATAGCAACCTAAAACCAATAGCGCACTACATCGGGATCATAGTTATCATAGCTGTCCTTATGTATCTTGCAACAGCTAGGGAATACAAGCTCACTTACGATGTCACTTACGAAGAGAGCGTAAATCTCCGAATCGAGCTCGCGAAGAAAATCAAGGAGCTGCCGCTTTCGTATTTCTCAACACATAACTTGTCCGATCTCTCGCAGACGATTATGATGGATGTAAGCAATATAGAGATGGCTATATCTCATGCAGTGCCGGAATTTATAGGATTCGTGGTGTTCTTTGCGATTATAAGCATCATGATGTGTATCGGGAATCTTGCTTTAGGGCTTGCAGTGGTCATGCCTATCTGGATGGGGATAGCACTTATGTTTGTATTCAAGAATTTCCAGACAAGGAAAGTCAAGGTATATTACAAGCAGCTTCTCGACAATGCCAATGCGTTCCAAGATGCATTCGAAATGCAGCAGGAAATTAAGAGCTATTCCATGCAGGATGAAGTGAGACGCGATGTAACTTCTAAGATAGAAAGCACTGAGAAAATACATACTGCCGCAGAATTTACAATGGCAATAAGTGCTACAGTTTTGCGTGTAGTTCCACTGCTTGGACCAGTGCTAGTAGCTGTAATCGGAGCAACTCTTTATGCAAAAGGTTCTGTAAGCCTTCTGTACTACTTGGGATATCTCATGGCAGTAACCACCATATCTCATCAATATGCGTCACTCTCCGAGTTCATCGCAGCAATATTTTTCTTTGAGGATAGCTATGACAGAATTCGCGATCTCATGGATGAGGAAGTGCAGCCTGGTACAGATAAGGAAGTGCAGAAGTTTGATATCTGCTTTAATGACGTCGAATTTCAATATGGTGATAATAAGGTTATAAACGGTGTTAGCTTTACAGCAAATCAGAATGCTGTTACGGCTATAGTAGGTCCTTCAGGGTGCGGTAAGACTACCGTGCTTAGGTTGCTCTCGCGTCTATATGATTACGATAAAGGTGAAGTCACTGTCGGCGGAGAGGATATAAAATCTATCAGTACAGCATCGCTGTTCAGCAAGATATCTATCGTATTTCAGAACGTAGAGCTCTTTAATACGAGCGTAATGGAGAATATCAGGTTAGGGCGTAAGGATGCTACTGATGAAGAGGTTTTTGCAGCTGCGAAGCTCGCTAATGTCGATGAGATAGTAGCGAAAATGCCAGATGGTTACGAAACCCAGATTGGCGAAAACGGATCCAAACTCTCGGGTGGGGAGAGGCAGCGTATATCTATAGCGAGGGCATTTCTGAAGGATGCGCCGATAATACTTCTCGATGAGATATCAGCATCGCTCGATGTCGAAAATGAGATGGAGATTCAAAATAGCATCAACAAACTCATCGAAAACAAGACCGTAATCATAGTATCTCATAGGATGAAATCGATTGAAAAGGCTGATAAGATAGTTGTCATGGATGAAGGCAAAGTAGTTAGTGCTGGTAGGCACGAAGAACTTCTTAAGAGCTCTAAGCTCTACGGAGATATGGTGAGAAAATCACAGTTAACCGAGGAGTACATCTATTAGATAATATCGCTACTCAGGATCAGTAATGGCTGCTTCATATGCTTTTTAATATTCTATAGAAATGCATATGACAAAGTTCATACAGAATCAACGAAAAGAGGCTGAACCAGCTAATTAAGCTAAGGTTCAGCCTCTTCAAATTTTTAATTATGTAGCCTAGAAGTTACTTTTCTGCAGGAAACTCGTTGCATTTACTGAGTAGCTCATGCTTCATGTTCCACAGCTTCTTGGATAGGTCAACGTAGTATGTCTGAGGATTTTCAAATCTCAGCATCTCACTCCACAGCGTCTCGATTTGCTCCATGCAATATGAGCGTATGCTCTCGAGGTCTGGGGACTCGTATACGCACTCTCCCTTGTCGAAAACCTTTACCATCAGCTCCTTAACCGTGAAGTTAGTCAGTCTCTTGCGTTTCCAGATAGCATTAGGATCAAATATCTCAACGCCATCTCTCGTTGGAGCCTCTTCGTCGTGGAGCGCGATGAGGTCGCCCATGACCTTGCCGGTCTCGTTGTCGAAAAACCTGTAGACTTTCTTAAAACCAGGGTTTGTAATCTTCTCGACGTTCTCTGATATCTTCATCTTAGGAATCATCACACCGTTACGCTCTATGGCAGCGAGCTTGTACACTCCGCCAAATACAGGTTCAGACTTAGCCGTGATTAGGCGCTCACCAACACCAAATGAGTTAACCTTAGCCCCCTCGAGGATGATATCTCTGATTAGCCACTCGTCAAGAGAATTTGAAACTACTATAGCACAGTCTTCGAGACCGTTAGCATCGAGCATTTCCCTAGTCTTCTTGGTGAGGTAGGAGATATCGCCGCTGTCGATTCTAACACCCATCTTGGCAGGCTTCATCTCTTTAAATACCTTGATGGCATTAGGAAGTCCTGACTTCAAAACGTTGTATGTATCTATCAGTAGAACTGCATTATCAGGATAAATCCTCGCATATTCCTTAAATGCTTCGTATTCGCTATCAAATGTCTGCACCCAGCTATGAGCCATAGTTCCGAGTGCCGCCACGCCGTAGTCTCTATCAGCAATCGCACACGCAGTGCCTGCACAGCCACCTATATAAGCGGCTCTCGCTCCGTATATAGCACCGGACGCTCCTTGTGCTCTTCTAGAACCAAACTCCATGACAGGTCTACCTTGAGCAGCCCTTACGACTCTGCTCGCCTTGGTAGCAACTAGGCTCTGATGGTTGATAGTTAGAAGTATAAATGTCTCAACGAACTGCGCCTGAATCAGCGAACCAGTTACCGTGATAATCGGTTCGTGAGGGAATATCGGAGTACCCTCGGGAACAGCCCATACATCACAAGTGAATTTGAAGTCGCGCAGGTAGTCTAGAAACTCTTCACTGAAAATCCTCTTTGAACGCAGATACTCAATATCTTCCTCTGTAAAATGCAGATTCTTGAGATACTCGATGACCTGCTCGAGTCCCGCCATAATCGCATATCCGCCCTGATCAGGAACTCTGCGGAAGAACATGTCGAAGCAAGCCTCGTAGTCGCGAACATCAGAATGGAAATAGCCGTTAGCCATAGTGATTTCGTAGAAATCAGTTAGCATCGTTAGGTTGTAATTATCAAGCATTGATTCTCTCCTATATATTAGCCTACCAAGTCTGAAATTACCGACTCGACAGACGCCCCTTTCTTAAATGAGTAAGTACCCGCATCGATGTCTGACACATCGTGTCCTTGAGCCTTCACATCCGCAGCAAACTGCTTATAATCCGCGAAAAGATTCTTGTCGATAAGATCGGATACATCAGCCTCACCGCCGCCGTTTATCGTAACACTCACGTCCTTCTTGAGAGCACCATTCTTAAACGCACTTCCGTACTTGAGAGTGGAAGCGGAGTTCAGGGTTTCCTCGGACTGCTTGCGGTTTGACTGGCTTGCAAGAACCTGTGGGTATTTCATAATTACATTGAAGCGCCACACTATAACTCCTGCTGCCATCATGACGATTACAAGTGCAATTATAATGTCATTGGTGTTATGAAATAGATCCTTAAAATTCTTCATTCTAAATTCTCCTTCATGTTACGCCACCAGACGCAACTTTACAGAAAATTATACATTCTTTTGCTAACGATTGCAAACAATAGAAGAGGTGCGACACCTTGTTAATAAGCCGTTTGCATGGTACAATATACGGTACGATTTAGATAGAAAGTAGATATAAATGAAGCAAATTGAGATAAATTCCAACGACGCGGGTAGACGCCTCGACAAATTCATGCGCAGATACCTTCCGAAGGCAACTCTGAGCACCATTTACAAAATCATTCGCAAGGATGTAAAGGTTAATGGCAAGCGCGAGGGCAATAATTATATGCTCGCTGAGGGAGATGTTCTTACGCTATATATCAGCGATGGACTTATTGAAGAGTGGAGTGCCCCAGCTAGGAATAATAGGCCGAAGGTGCGACGCAATTTCAAAATCGTATACGAAGATGAGGATATCTTAGTTGCCGACAAGCCGTTTGGACTACTGACTCACGGGGACCAAAGAGAGAAGAAGAATCATTTGGCTAACCAAGTTAAGGATTACCTTATAGAGACGGGTGCTTATAATCCTAGGGAGAAGGTGTTTACACCAGCCCCTGCAAATCGCCTCGACCGAAACACCACAGGTGCGGTGCTGTTCGGCAAGAATAGCGCTTCGCTGAAAGCTCTCGGGGAGATGATTCGTGAGGATAAGGTTGACAAGTTCTATATGACCATCGTGTATGGGCATCTCGAAAAGGAAATCGACCTAAAGGGCAGGCTTATCAAGGATCAGAACACCAATACCGTAAAGATTCTGGATGCAGGTGACAGCAGAGGCCGAGAGATAGAAACCATTGCAAGACCTGTGCGCAAGATCGGCGATTTTACGCTCGTTGAGATCAGGCTTGTGACAGGAAGGACTCACCAGATTAGAGCGCATATGGCGTCGGTCGGACATCCTGTAATAGGGGACGTAAAGTACGCTAGAGGTAGAGCTGCTGATGTGAACCGTAGGCTGAAGCAGAGATTCGGTCTCAGTACGCAGCTGCTGCATAGCTGCAGGATAACCTTCAAGGAGGGCGGGGGTCCGCTGGAGAGGCTCACAGGGCAGTCGATAAAGGTGGATTTGCCAGAGGAATTTGAGAGAATAATAAACGGACTAGAGCTAGTGGCGAGAAGGAAGGGTGCTAACAGTGAGTGATTTTGTAAAGAGTTTAATCAAGGATATCATCGTTGCGGCTATACTCGCGGCAGTAGTTATATCGTTCGTAAGGCCGACAATAGTTAAGCAGACCTCGATGCAGGATACACTTAATCCAAATGACTACATCATCATGTATAGGAGGGCCTACTCAGGTGACAAGGAGCCAAAGCGCGGTGACATCGTCATCTTTAAGTCTGAGCTGCAGGATGAGAATGGCAAGAATAAGCTCCTGATTAAACGTGTAATTGGACTCCCTGGCGATAAGATAACTATCAATGATGGTAAGGTCTATATAAATGATAAGGAATACGATGAAAGTTACCTCAAGGACGGTTATACAACGGGTTCTGTGAACAACTTCAAGGTGCCAAAAGGCGAGTATTTCGTAATGGGTGACAACAGGGTAGTCAGCATAGATAGCAGATATAGCGAGGTCGGTTGCGTCAAGAAGGATGCGATTAGGGGTCGGGCAGTTTTGAGGCTGTTCCCATTTACCAAGATAAAGAAACTATAATAAAAAACTATAAGAGGAAGGCATGGCAAGAAGCAGGAAGGTAGTAGCTAATAATAAAAAGGCAAGGCATGATTACTTTGTCGAGGAGACTTACGAGGCGGGAATCGCGCTCACGGGAACCGAGATTAAGTCTGTTCGTGCTGGCCGCGTTAGCATCAAGGAGAGCTATGCGCATATTTATAACGGCGAAATCACCATCCTGGGCATGCACATCTCACCGTATGAGCAGGGCAACCGCTTCAACGTAGAGCCGCTTCGCGAACGCAAGTTGCTGATGCATAAGCGGGAGATTTTCAAGCTGTCAGGCCAGATTAAGACAGACGGTCTAACACTCATTCCTCTTAATGTCTATATTAATGAAGCAGGTTACTGCAAAGTTGAGATTGGTCTCTGCCGAGGTAAGAAGAATTACGACAAGCGTGAGTCTATCGCCAAGAAGGAGGCTAATCGCAAGATGGATAGGGCTATCAAGGATAGCCTTCGCAAGTAGTAGGATTATGGTTATGGTTAGCCAATTAAGATAGCAAAGCGCTGGCCAATCAGCGATAATACTGGTTGGACATTTAGGCGCTAGGCGACTAGCTAGACGATAGCTAGCTGTCGAGATGCGAGCTATTAGCTACTAGCTGTAAGCTTAAAAGCTATCGAGATTTTCCTCTTCTAACCTAAATTCAGATAAATACAATACAAATATCATACTTGGAATCTGTATAAGCTATGGGGGCGTCAGGTTTCGACAGGAGTATGGAACAAGGATAAGCGAGCCGTGGAGCCGAGCCACGTAAAAAGCGGCGGTTAAATTCAAACGCTAAACAGAATAACAATTTCGCACTAGCTGCTTAGTTCAGCATCGCGCGTCAACCGGTATTCACCTGCAGGTAACGGATCTGGCGTCGATTATGCAGGAAAACCTTGCGTGAGCTCCCGGTAGCGTAAGGGAACAACGGGATAGTGATTGTGTAGTCTGCTGACGTGACGCCACATGAGCGAATTATAAAGTATCAGCTGTGCTCGGAGAAAGTCCTTCGGAAATACTCTTGGACGTGGGTTCAAATCCCACCGCCTCCACCAAAAAACGGCTCTGGCCATGATTGGCCAGGGCCCTTTGTTTGTAAAGATTTCTGGCATTTTGCTTGCAGGAACAGGATTTTGGAATTCTTCGTTATACCAATTTCAAACATATTCAGACCGCGTTCAAAACCACAAAATTTCTGACATATGGCTTGACACTTTATACTGAAAACAGTCAAAAAAGTGAGCATGGTTGATAATGTATGGATTTTGTGTCCGGAACTTAAGTTAGAGGGAATAACTTTAAAAATATGATTTATCAATGAAAAACTGAACAAATGAACAGATAGAATGATGAAAGTATTGAATAAACGCACAAATACTGAAAAACAAACATTCATAAATTGCAATTGCAAATTGAACACTAACTAACATTTTGAACATGGGTAACTGAATACAATTGCTCGAGAAAAGCTTCAAACAGTTCTTCCGGTGTCATATACCCAAGCATCTTACGAGGAAGAGAGTTCATGCTGTCAGCATATTCGAGGCTCTGCTTGGCAGAATATCTATCAATAGATATTCCCTTAGGTACAAAGCGTCTGAAAATGCGTTATGCCTTTCAGTTTGAGAACGTTCCCAAGATGAATAAGGATGTGCAAAATACACAAGAACCCCATACTTTTCAAGGTTGCTGAGCTCAGAGAATTCTGTTCTGTTATCAGCTGTAATGGGCTTGAATACAGAGGAAAATATTTCTCCATATTCCTCTCTCAGGACTTCCATTGCCGTCATAATGGATAAAGGATCTTTATCGGGAATCTTCATCGCTATACAGAAGTCTGTGACCTTTTCGACGATGGTAAGGACTACAGATTCGCTACCGGACTTCTTTCAGACGACTGTGTCGATTTCCCAGTGACCAATTTCTTCTCGCGATGCAGCAATCTCAGCTCTACCAAAAGATCCATCGTGGGTCTTTCTATATTCAGTTGTTCAAGTTCATTTTACAATTAACCTTTATTTTTTTGCAATATTTTTAATATTTATAATGAATGCTTGAATATCTGTTAAGTGCAGTACTATCTTGATAAGAGATAATATGAGGTGTAATCTAGGACTAGGTATATGTTTATATACCTAGCTATAGCGTACACTAATTTATCAAAAGATATGAGGTCGATAATGGAGCAGGAACTTAATAAAAGCATAGTTATTGCATACTATCTTTCTAGAAGAGATAAAGAAGGTTTAAATGTTTTGGGATATAATACATTCTCTAAAGCTTTTAAAGAAATAGGGGAAATAATTGGGGAAAACCCGAATAATTTGAAAAACATGAGGGATGACTTTGATCCACTTTTTCCTAACGAAAGAAAAGGATGGCATCAAAGAGATCTGAGTGCTTCACGCCAGGAAGTATTTGATAAATTCTCAAAGATGAGTGATCTTGACCTGGATGAATACGTAAAAGGGTTATTGAATGGAAATACAACCAACAATGATATATATATACAACATAATTTGGGGTTTGATACAGAGAATGCTGAAAGTTTAGAAGAGTATAGAAAAGCAGCAGAAGTTGTTAAAAATCATATTTCGACAAATAGGGTTAATTTTAGATATAGCAATGAGGAAGTTGAAGCAGTGCGCAATGAATTTCTGGATAAGTTTGCCCCAGAAAAGCTAGCAGCTATTCCTGATGAGAAGCTCTTAAAATCATTATTTTATTCAAAAGATGGGAACGGGAGCAGCTTAAGCTACGTCCTTGAAAATCAAGAAAAAATAAAAAACATGTTTGGAGGGATAGCGGGAGGCAGTACATATAAATTTGGCCTATTTCAGCGTAATGAGGATGGTATGTGGGTTACAGGAAGTGGTAATAAACCCACAGTACTGACAGAGAATGAGGCTCTTGAACTAGGCAAGGGAATACGAGATGAGATAATTGAAGGAGCTACACTTATAGCGAAGGCAAAACTGAACACTAAAGAAGACTATGAATCTTTAGACACGCTGCTTAATCGAAAAATCAAGGACACGGCAAAAAAAGTTTGGGTACAAAAATATTACCAAATACTATATCCAGAAAAGTTTGTAAGTTTCTATACAGAGGAATGGTTAAATCATTATCTGTATGCCTTAGACATAGAACCAAGTGAAAAGTTTTATGGTAAAAAAGGGCAGCTCGCCATTGTAAAAAGATTGTCAGGACTTGAAGATAATGAGTTTTCTGATTCATTATTTGATTGTTTTAAGCAACCCAAAAAATTTATAAGGCTAGGCAGTTCGATTGATAATGGGCGCAGCATCGCTGGTGAATGGCGTGAAAATGGGATTGTTGCGATTGGGTGGCCTAAAATTGGTTCACTTAAGCATTTTGCAAAAGGCAATTCTCTAAATAGAGAAAAACTAGTACACATGCTTAAGGAGGAATACTACTCAGAGGATTCTTCAACATCTTCGAGGAAGGCTGGGGAAATAATAAAATTCTTTAATACTAATAAAGATACAGTTTTTACTATCATGAATGGAGAAGAATTAATAGCGCTTGTTGATGAGCTTGGAGAGTACTACTTTGATTCAAACAATGCTCCATGGGTGCATTGTAAAAAAGGAGCTTGGCACATGAGCTTTCTTGAGGACGAGTTTCTACCAAAGAAGTCAGAGGGAAAACTAACAACATGCTATGAATTTAAAGAACCTGAAAATCTTCAGTTCTTATATAGAAAATATTACTATGACCTAGATGGAAAAGGGATGACTAAAATAGGCAACGAACTAAAATATAATACGGGACTTAAGACAATTTTTCCTGCAAATAGAATCATATTTGGAGCACCTGGAACAGGAAAAAGTTATACCCTCGAGCAGGAACGAAAAAAAACGCTACAAAATGAGACAATTGGTGGATATGAACGTGTTACTTTTCATCCAGATTATACATACTCTCAGTTTGTTGGTACATATAAGTCCGTGACAGATAGATCAGGTACGATTAGTTATCAATTTGTTCCAGGCCCTTTTATGAGAGTGTATGTTGAGGCACTTAAAAATGGAAGAAGTGGAAATCCTGAGCCATATATTCTTATCATAGAAGAAATTAACCGAGCAAATGTGGCAGCTGTATTTGGAGATGTTTTTCAGCTTCTTGACCGTGATAGCTTCAATGTAAGTGAATATCCGATACACGCAACAGAGGATGTTAGAACTTATCTTGCAGTCCAGCTTGGCGGCAATCCAGAAGACTATACAAAAATAAAGATTCCAGATAATATGCTGATTTGGGCAACTATGAACAGCGCAGATCAAGGAGTGTTTCCAATGGATACTGCTTTTAAACGCAGATGGGATTTTAACTACCTTGGCATAAATAATGGAGAGGGCGAAATTTCAGGAAAATTCGTTATACTTGGAGAAGGAGAGCATAGAAAAAAAGTCGAATGGAATAAATTAAGAAAAGAAATAAATAATGTTCTTCTTAATGACTGTAAAGTTAACGAAGATAAGCTGATGGGACCTTTCTTCCTTGAAATCAAGAATCTTTCAGAAAGCGAGAAACTGGATAAAGATAATTTTAGTAGAATATTTAAGAATAAAGTTATTATGTACCTATTTGATGATGCCGCAAAGCAGAAGCGTCCTACACTTTTCAGTGGTTGTGACATAAAGAATATATATTCAGCAATTTGTGATGCGTTTGATGAAAAAGGTGTAGACATATTTAACGAGTCTATAAGGAATGCTTTCTTGAATTCAGTAGATGGAGTAGAAGAATAATGAGTTTGAAATCAGCCTATATCCGAGAGCAGAAAAGATACACTCAAGGAGAACTCGTTAAACTCTTTGTGGGCGATGAAAACGAGATAATCAGAATACTTAAGCGCCTTAAGGAATATGGGGTGTTAAAAGTTGTAAAGGCATCTGATGAACAAAAAACACTCACAGATTTGATTGAAGAGGACATTGAGGTTGCGGATGTTGAAGCTGGTGAGAATGAGTATCTATATATATTTACCTTTGTTGGAGTGATTACAGTTGCAGGACGAATTATAAAATGCTATCCCAAATATTTACTGCATACAGAAGAACCAGTTTCAGAAATGAAACAGATTATTAAAGTAATAGAAAAGTATAACGGAAAAGAACAAATTATTAGGATGGTTAATGACACAACTGATAGTGCCGCTTTTAATATGTTAGCTGTAATGCTTTGGATGCTTCAGGATTACTTTGAAAATGGTAGTTATTCTAGCTCAAAGGATATAATTGAGATTAATGGTACAGGGGAAATACTGTGGGATAAAACGATAAATGAAACATTTGCTATTATAAACGATAATCGTCCATACTACCAAGACATGTATACTCGAAAAAGAGTAAATGATGACCAAGACTATTTTAAAAGACTTCATGAGTGTGTGCTTACAAAGTGCTCAAAAGAATTAGCTAGTGCGGATTTGCTCAATCTTTTTGATATTCTTGGAGTCGATTTATCTGATGAAGAAATCTGTGACTTTGGAGAGAATGATTATATTCTTAATCGAATTTACAAAGAGCTGAATATACAGTTTGGAACTAGAAAGCAGATGGTTCTTAAAACAATATACTCTTATATTGCTAATAGTAGCACACATATTGATGATATGGATTGTTTTAGCATGTTTGGCACAAATAGCTTCAACTTAATTTGGGAAAAAGCATGTTCTGAAATTTTAGACAATCAACTAGATAGGCATATTGGATTGATTGCATTACCAGTTCCACTTGGAAATGAGTTTAATCCGAGGACAAAGCTTATAGATGTTATTGAGCATCCTATATGGTTTGGCAAATCAGAAAGAGAATACTTTGAACAAAAAGCACAAGATACTCTGATTCCAGATATAATCAGTATCTATAAAGAAAATGACAAACATAAGTACATCATATTTGATGCAAAGTACTACAATTTGCAATTAGAAAAAAATAAACCATTGAGAGGCCAACCGGGGATAGAATCGGTTACAAAACAATACCTATATCAACTAGCATATAAAGATTTTCTCGATTATCATGGCATGAAACAAGAAAATATAAATAATTGCTTTCTTATGCCAACTGAAGGGGATGAGATAATTGAAACTGGATATGTAATGGTTGGATTTTTGAAACGGATGGGCTTAGGGGATATTAGTATACGATTGCTGCCGGCGAGTACAGTATATCAGATGTATTTAGAAAATAAGAAAATGGAAATTGCCAAATTGAATTTATAGAATTTGTTAGTTGCGTAAAGCTGTAAGACTAGGTATATACCTAGTCATTTTTTATAAAGAAATATACAAAAAAACTATATTAAGATGTGACATATTGACCATAACAATTTCTGTTTAATTATTGTCATTGATAGAATTGAATTAACATAATTATATATAGGTGTCTCAAAATAAGTCAATTCCACGGAACACAAAGGTAAGTAATGAAGCGTACAAGAAGGATTGTGATAATTGCACACTGTTTATTAAATGTAAATGCAAAGGTAGAGCCTCTTGCAAAAGAGATGGGAGGATCATCTATCATCTGCAAACTTGTTGAATTAGGATATGGGGTTATCCAGCTACCCTGCATAGAAATGGCTATGTTTGGATCTAAAAGATGGGGGCTTGTTTATGAACAATGTAACTTTCCAGCATTTCGCGAACAGTGTCAAAGATTACTTCATCCCATTGTACAGCAGTTAAAGGATTACAAAGAGCATGGATATTCAATAGAGATGGTTATTGGTGTAGATGGTAGTCCTACTTGCGGCATTAATTTCGTATCTAAAGGAAACTGGTTTGGTGAATTCAATTCTGAAAATAATTATCAAGCTAAAATTGACACACTTCATATTGCTAAAGGAAAAGGTGTAATGATGGAGGTGCTTGAGAATATGTTTAAAGAGAATGGAATTTCCACATTGTTTTATGGAATTGATGAAAGAGAACCTATGTATGAAGAACTAATACAGATATTAAATCAGAAACAAGAAAATAATTTATGAAAGGAATAGCTATGAAAAAGAAAACGTTTATAACTGTCGCAGTAATTATGGTCATAATGCTTTTTATGACGTCGTGTGGAGATAAAAAAACCACAGAAGATTCATCTCTAAAGAACATAAAAAAGGCAGGGGTATTAAAAGTTGGAATGTGTCCGGAATACCCTCCGTTTGAGAGCATTAATAACTCAGGTGCAATTGAGGGGTTTGACGCCGATCTGGCTGAAGCAATTGGTAAAGAGATGGGGGTAAAAGTTGAATTAGTGAACACTACATGGGAGGGACTGATTTCTGGCCTATCAAGCGGAGATTTTGACATTATTATGTCAGGAATGTCTCCTGAAGAAGCAAAGGAGTCCGGAGGCAAGGTTAATGTATCAAATTCATATTTTAATCTTGATGAAGTTATTCTCACAACTAACAAGGATATTAAGTCCAAAAAAGATTTAGCTGGAAAAATTGTTGGAAGCCATGCGGGTAGTGCTTCTGAAAATGCGGTAAAAAGCCTAGAAGAGCAGAAAATAAAAATAAAAAAATCTGCTACATATAATAGACATTCTGAAGCTCTAGCGGATATGTTAAATGGAAATATAGATGCAATGGTTGTTGAAAAATCATGGGCAAAAGAAAAATCAAAGGATAATACAAAGTTAATTATTGTTGATGATCCAGTTCAAACTATTAAAATTGCTGCAGTATTTCCAAAAGGAAATGATTCCCTAACAAAAGAGTTTAACAAAGCATTAAAGACAGTAAAGGAAAACGGTACATACGATAAAATCTATAACAAGTGGTTTGCTGCTGAATAGATAATAAAGAAAGGCGAAAATAGTGACGAAGTTAGATTTTTCGGTACTATGGCCATTTAGAAAACTACTGCCAGCCGCTCTCGGACTTACTATCGGGATTGGCCTGGCAGGTTTTATTTTAGCTCTGGCTATAGCAATAATAGTTGGTAGTTTAAGAAGTAGAAAGCTACCAAAGATAATTTCTGTAATACTCTCTACTTACGTAGAAGTTTTTCGTGGGACTCCATTGCTAGTTCAATTATTTTTTGTATACTATGGTCTGCCTGGATTAGGATTTCACATTGGACCTATTAAAGCAGCAATCATAACAATGGGCCTTAATAGTGGTTCATATTTATCGGAGAATATTCGAGCATCTATATTAGCTGTAGATAAAGGTCAATATGAGGCTGCATACATACTAGGATATACCCCAATACAAAGAACGTTTCATATAATACTGCCACAAGCAATAAGAGTTGCAATACCTTCTCTTATGAATGGGTTTTCAGCAATAATAAAGGAAACCTCATTAGTATCAGTTTTACCTGTCGTAGAAATTACGAAATTAGGCAACCAGGTTTATGCTAGAACATATCATCCATTCGAAATATATATAATGCTCGGTATCATATATTTTGTTTTAACCTATACTGTTACCTTCTTTGCAAAATGGCTTGAGAGGAGGTCATCAAGATGGGAGCTTTAATTGATATAAACGGATTAAGAAAATCGTACGGTGAAAATACTGTTTTAAAAGGAGTCAATCTAACTGTAAACAGGGGTGAAATAATTGCAATTATCGGTGCTAGTGGTTCTGGGAAAAGCACTTTAGTAAGATGCATTGCAAACCTTGAACAATATCAAAATGGTTCAATAACTATAAATGGGAAAAAAAATAGTGATTATAAATCTCTAAATGGGATATTGGGAATGGTTTTTCAAAATTACAATCTGTTTCCACACTACACTGTTTTAGAAAATATAACTCAACCTCTTCAGGTTGTTATGAAGTACTCAGTTACTGATGCAGAAAAAAAGGCAAAAATGCTTTTAGAAAGGGTAAGACTAATAGATTATAAAAATCAGTATCCATCTACACTTTCTGGCGGACAAAAGCAAAGACTTGCTATTGCGAGAACTCTTGCAATGGATCCCAAGATCGTTATTTTTGATGAACCAACATCGTCATTGGATCCTGAATTGGCACATGAAGTGTTTAGTACGATTAATGAGCTTGCTTTAGAAGGACAAACAATGCTAATTGTTACACATCAAATAAATGCAATTAGTCACTTTGCTACAAGGGTGCTTTTCTTGAACAATGGTATTATTGAAGAAGACGGAACATGTGATGAAATATTTTGTAATACAGCAAATGAAAATTTATCTAGCTTCTTAAAAATGGTTGAATTTGATGATTTGTATTGATATATCGTGTAGTGCTAATTTTATGCCAACCATGCATTTACGGTATAGTAAAAAAAACACACATGCAATTAAAGCGACGGTAATTGATAAACTTCAAATCTATAGATGAGAGAAAAAGCGCCAAATGGCGCTTTTTAACTGTCTATTTTCCGACCGAAACCGCAGTATATGTCACGTACTTTTTACTACCTATTGCATACTTGATTTCAAATATGCAGAACCAGATGTTATCTTCCTCACTAGCTGAACCATCACTGCTTTCACTAGCAGCATCATCCGTTTTGGTACTATCTGAATCGCGGAATGTCAGCTTATTCGCTGGGATAAATTCTGACAGATACATGCTCAGTTCATCAGTCTTATGGTCGTAATTGTAGAGCACACCGATATCTTGTCTTTTTTTTGGATTTACTGGCATACCTGCTGCTGTGTAGAGATTAATGCTGTCAATCTCAGGTGTTTTCGCCTTAGACTTCTTATCTTGAAAATGGATCTTGATATATGAAGTGTCTTTACTCTTGAGGGATACATTAGGAGCATCGCCTTCGACTTTGCCGCAGGTTGAACTTATAATCTTCATCTGCTTTGATTTTGATAGCTTTGAAAATTCATCCAATTCATAAGTCTTGACGATAGCTGATCTAGAATTATCTGCTGTTTCCACTAGAACTTTAATATCTTTATTGTTTACTACGCGGTCCTTATCTGCTGTTGGCTTGGATGCAATCTGCAAGATGGCAAATATAAGAAGTAACATTCCAACAAATATGAATGTAAAGCTAAGTGGCTTACGATAACGACGTTTAGTGTTTGATGACATAGAGACGCCTCCGTTTCAATAATTGATGTAAATGATTCCTAAGCTCATACTATCATTTAAAAAATTTAAAAAAAAGCAATTTAATAGGAAAATATAAAGTGGTACAAAGAATCGTCTAGCAATATTGATATTTTGGATAACACTAATGTTCTAGCCCCCGCACATTGACGGCGCGTCGGAATACCCGTATAGTTAAGAAAAAGGCTATACGGTTTTTGTTTTGTAAGGAGTAATATGCTTAAATCCACTATCAAGCACAAAAATGTCGAATTTACCGAGCTATTTTATGACCTAGTGTTCGTATATGCTATCTCGAAGACGACTGAGCTGATTCATTATCTGCACGGTGGTGTTGTGGGTGGGGGGCATTCTTCGCCTTCATTATGACGACCTTCGTGCTAGTTGATGCGTGGATGCTTCATACGGCGTTCACGAATCAGTATGGAAAAAATTCATTTCTTAACCTCCCGATAATGTTCGTTAAGATGATGATTTTGCTGGTGTTTGCGGGCATGATTGTCGAGGACTGCACGACCATTTTGACTATCTGTGTTGGACCATCACATCGCTTTCGTTCATACTGTTCGTGCAGTACTTTGTGCAGTATTACAGCGATGGGCAGTCAAGAGCAGAGCGCATTTCAATCCGTGGCTTCCTCGGGGTGACCGGGGTGCGAGTGTTCGGTATGCTTGCGGCGAGCCATTTTCCAATAGCGACAGGTATATACATATATCTCGCGACGATTATCGTGACATTCCTTATGCCGATTTATTTCAGAAGGAGATTTGAGCGTGCCGATATTAATTTCGTGCACCTCGTTGAGAGAATCTCCTTACTTACAATTATAAATCTAGGTGAGATGATTATGGGAATCACCCCTTTTTTCACACTCAAGACCTTTACGCTTAGTTCAGTACTATACTTCATAATAGTTACATGCTTATTCATGTATTATTTCAGCGTGCTCAATCACAGTATCGACGAACACGCAGATACGAATGGTCTGTTTCTCATGTACAGTCATTATACGATTTATACCGGGCTGATCATGATCACTGTATCGATGAGTTTTATAAGTCGCAACGATGCGAACGTGCATTTTGTTACATTTTTTATGTATGGAGGAATTTTCATGTTCCAGTGGGCGGTTATTGCAAATAATATGTACAGCAAGCCACATCTTAGCTTTGATGCGAAGTATTACGCTGTTCAGCTGTGGATTTTCCTATTTGGAAGTGTTGCGAGCTATAATCTTGCACATAATGACGCGGTAGTTCTACACATAACTACGGCGACAATTGCAGCAATTACGGTTCATTCGATAGGGTTCTTTTATATGAGGAATTTGAAAGAGCGAAGGCGTTTAAAGAAACTATAAAGGTATAGAAAGAGCAGGACAAAGAGAATGTACCTGAAAAGCATAAAGCGGAGAAATCCGTATAAAAATGATATAATAAAGTTCAGATGAATGGTTGATACCAAGAGCAGAATGATTATAAGGAGTCTACTATGAGAAAGCTTGTAAAGGGTAACGTGAGTTGGGTTGGATACATGGACTGGGAACTCGAGATGTTCCATGGTGATGAGTATTCTATTTTGAATGGGTCTAGCCAAAACGCATTTTTGATTGAGGAAGAGAAAACGATTCTGGTAGATACCGTGTGGCTTCCGCACAGAGATGAGTTCATAGAGAACTTGAAGGCTGAAGGCGTGCTCGATAAGATTGATGCGATTATCGTTAATCACGGCGAGCAGGATCACTCAGGTTCGCTGCCAGCGCTGCTCAAGGAGATTCCAGATACACCGCTATACTGCACTGCGGCATGTGTAAAGAGCCTTGAGGGTCAGTACGGACAGCAGGGATGGAACTTCAATGTGGTAAAGACTGGTGACAGTCTCGATATTGGAAACGGCAAACAGCTTATCTTCGTGGAGATGAAGATGCTTCACTGGCCAGACTCCATGGCTACATATATGACTGGTGATAACATCCTGTTCTCGATGGATGCATTCGGACAACACTTTGCAGTTGAGGAGATGTTCAATGACCTTGCGGATCAGGCTCTGCTTGATAAGGAAGCGATGAAGTATTTTGCAAATATCCTTAATCCTTTTGCTCCGTTCGTAACCAAGAAGCTTGAGGAAATCGCTAAGCTGAACTTGCCGATTGACATAATCGCTCCATCGCACGGTGTGGTATGGCGTGACAATCCTGGTCAGATAGTTGAGAAATACGCAGCTTGGGCAGACGCATATCAGGAGAATCAGATTACTGTTGCCTATGACACTATGTGGGAGGGCACGACTAAGCTAGCACACGCAATCGCTGATGAGATTCACAAGCAGGCACCAGATACTGTTGTGAAGGTCTATAACATCGCCAAGTCGGATAAGAACGAAATCATGACCGAGGTATTCAAATCCAAGGCTATTGTCGTGGGTTCTCCGACCTGTGTGAATGATGTTTTGACAAGCGTTGCGGGGTGGCTATCGTTCCTCAAGACGCTTAAGTTCAAAAATAAGAAGGCTGCTGCCTTCGGCTGCTACGGCTGGAGCGGTGAGTCGGTTAAGATTCTACAGACTAAGCTCGCTGAGGCTGGTTTTGAAGTTGTGGAAGGAAATGTACGTTCCTGCTGGAATCCAGATGAAGAGGACTTCGCAAAGATTCCTGCTATGGTTTCGGAACTAATTAAATAGTTTGTAGCACGCATAGGGAGATAGACGGAAAAAGGGCAGATGTTCGGCGAGTGGAATGATTATGAAAGACTGCTGGATTATTAGCAGTTTCGGATGAGGTGACGGCTGTATGAAGGTAAAGGAGAAAAAGGTAGAACTGATCGAGCTTTTCTATGACCTGATCTATGTCTACGCTATTTCAAGACTTACGCTGTTGATCGAGGAACCGGAGGGCGGGATCATCCCGCTGTCCGGGTTTTCCCAATATATCGTGGTCTGTTTTGTCATTCTGCAGGCGTGGCTGTATTTGACGAACTATGTGAACCGCTATGGCAGATGGAAATGGTATGAGTACGGTCTGACGGCAGTCAATATGACGGCGGCGGTCTATATGGCTAATACGATCTCCCCTGAGTGGAATGAGATGTCCATGGCCTTTAACCTTGCCATGCTGGTCATGCTGCTCTGCGTGGCCGCAATGTATCTCATCCAGGCAAGTCTGAAGGAGCAGGACACAGGAGCAGCGAAAAACTCGCTGGTCATCCTGACTGTAGACTGCATTTTGTATTTTGCGGCATTCCTTGCATCGGCTTTCCATGCGGATCAGGCGGTCATCTGGTTGGATGTAGCGGCAGTGCTGGTAGGAGCGTTCCTTCCGTTCTTTATACGTGGGAAATTTGATATCAGCATCATCAGCTTTCCGCATCTCGTGGAGCGTTTTGAGCTGATCACAATCATCACATTCGGAGAAGGAGTCGTGGGCATGACGGATTTCTTTGACGTGAGGAATTTCTCGCTTCGTCCGGTTCTCGTGTTTGCTGTGATCCTTGCTCTATTCGGCTGCTATGTGACGCAGATCCATTACCTTTGCAACCATCACAGGACGGATAGGTCGCTCAGATTGATGTTCAGCCATTATTTTATCGTGATAGCGGTGAATCTGGTGACTGTCGCCTTTAAGTTTTTGGAGAATGCAGAGGCAGACAGGCTCTTTACGGCGATCCTTATGCCAGCCGCGTTTGTACTGTTCTTCATTGCTGTGTTTGCGGACAGTATCTATTATCATGAAAGGTTTTCGCTTGAAGCGAAGGATATCGTTTTATCCGCGGTATTTTTGGCGGTTGGAGCAGTAATCATGGTCAACGGCAGGAACAATATGTACGCATTTTTGATAGGGTCTCTTACGGCAGTGTTCGGAAATTTCGGAATGCTGCTGTCCAAACATAAGAAAGGCACAGTGCAATGAGAGATTTTGATTTGACCATACGGTGTGTGGATTTCCATGCTCATGCAGTAACGGACGGATTCCGCAGATCGATAGAGGGACTGGGCATTGATCCTGTTTTCGAGGAAGGATTTCCTCTTCCAAAATGGAGCGCAGAGGAACATCTGAAATTTATGAATGAAAGCGGTATCGACTATTCCATCCTCTCCGCTCCGGTACCGCATCTGTATAATGGTGACGCGGAAAAGGCTGAAAAGGCGGCACATTTCGTGAATACGGAATTAGCGGAAATAGCAAAAGCAAACGCTGACCGTTTCGGTTTTGTCGGATGTGTTCCTCTGCCTGACTTAGACGGCGCAATCCTGGAAACGATCACTGCGATGGAAGACCTTGGGGCTGTCGGGATGAAAGTCGCAACCAATATGGGCGGCATATATCTGGGTGATCCATTATTTGATCCTTTGATGGAGGAATGGAACCGGCGCGGCTTGATGGTGATCATTCATCCCTGCCGTGCGAGACTCCGACCTGAAAGTGTTACCACCGGAACGGTGGCGGCAATCTATGAATATCCTGCAGACACTACTAGAGCCGTACTAAACATGATCGCAAACCGCATCATGACCAGGTTTCCGAATATTCGTTGGGTGGTTCCACATTGTGGTGCGTTTTTGCCATATATGCTTCAGCGGTTCACAGGAGTGTCCGGCATCCTGGCCTCTATGGGGATGATGGAAACGGTGGACGTAAAGGCAGAGTTTGAAAAGCTGTACTTTGATATAGCAGGCGATCCGGAACCAAATCACCTGACGATGCTGCGTATGGTGACGGATGACAGTCATATCGTATTCGGAAGTGATTTCCCCCATTCCCCGGCAAAGGTCATTCAGGGCAAAAAGCATCATTTGGATAGCAATCCTGAATTCGATGGCATCAGGGAGAAGATATATAAGGATAATGCAGCGGCATTGCTGAAAGCATAAAGGAGGCGGACGGTATGAAATACACAAAACTCGGTAATTCAGATCTGAATGTATTGCGTATCTGCATGGGATGCATGGGATTCGGCTTATAACTATTATGAGACAAAGGAAGAAATCTTTCTGGCGCTGTTGACAGAAGAATATGACAGATGGACGTCAGATATTAAGAAACTTGCGGATAGCAGATTTCAGATGACTGGCGATGAGCTGGCACATGAGCTTGCCGGGATACTGAAAGATCGGGAAGTGCTTTTGAAAATACTAGCCGTGAATCTTTATGAAATTGAAGAGAACAGCCGTCTGGATAATCTGCCTGAATATAAGGCTGCCTTCAAAAAAACAGTGGAAGTGTTTGAAGAAGTCCTGCGTAACTTTTTATCGGAGCTTTCTAAGGAAAAGATAGAGGAAATCCGATATGCGTTTTATCCGTTTATGTATGGAATCTATCCTTACGTGCATCCGACAGTGACAGTAAGCAGGTGCAGAAGGACACTTGGGGGTGCCCAGCACGTCGGCGGGCAGGATATAGAAGGATGAGGTGAAAAAATGAGTTTGACAGTGAATCTCTATTATCATGGCACAAATGGATCAGCCAGAGCTTTTGCAGAGGAGATGGAATCGTCCGGCATAGCAGCAGCTATCCGGGAAGAAGATGGGAATCTCAAGTATCAGTACTTTATTCCGATAAATGATCCGGAAACCATCCTCCTTATTGACAGTTGGCGTGACCAGAAAGCGCTTGATGTCCACCATGCTTCTCCAATGATGCAGCAGCTTTCGGCTCTTCGTGAGAAATATGATCTTCATATGGAAGTCGAGAGGTATGAAAGTGCAGATGAACCGGAAGGTGAGGAGAAATTCATAAGAAAATAAGAAAGCAGAATGAAATTTAACAAGGCGGAAAATGAAATGGTAAAACAGACAGCGGGACATGATGCGCGTGGCGAAGTTCGTTCCAGGACAGATGAAGGAGCTATTTGATTGGATGAACCGCGAGAATGACAATATCCATCCGCTGATTATGTCATCGATTTTTCATTATGAATTCGTATTCATTCATCCGTTTGCAGCCCGCAATAGAAGGCGAAATCATCGAGATGACGGTTCCAGACAAAGCAACGAGCCGAAATCAGCAGTATATCATGAAGAAAAAATAATCTATGATATACTATTTGCAATGGAATTTAATTAGAGATATATTGCGCTAGTCGGAGGGTGAAGAATAATGTTACGACAGCCACTAGCGAGAAACACGGATATATAAGGGGAGAACTATATGACAGATTGCAACAAAGGGCTCATATCTTTTCTGGATGAATCTCCAACTGCTTTTCATGTGGTTTCTAGTATAAAGAAAAAACTCGTTGCTAGAGGGTATTCCGAACTTGCGGAATCAGAAAAGTGGGAACTGACCGAGGGCGGGAAGTATTTCGTTACTAGAAATGCTTCGAGCATCATCGCATTTAGAGTGCCTCGCTTTAACTTTACAGGATTCATGATTGGTGCTGCGCACTCGGATTCGCCTGCATTCAAGGTTAAGGAGAATCCTGAAATTGTTGAAAATGGCTACGTGAAGCTCAATGTCGAAGGATATGGTGGCATGCTCATGGCGCCGTGGCTCGATAGATCGCTCAGTGTTGCTGGTAGAGTGATTGTAAAAAGTGGCAATAGATACGAGGTGAAACTCGTTAATGTAGATAGAGATTTGCTCATTATTCCAAATGTCGCAATTCACATGGACCATGATGCCAACAAGAATCAGACATGGAACGCGCAGGTCGATATGCCGCCAATTCTCGGTTCAGCGGATGAGAACAAGGGGACATTTATGAGAATCGTGGCTGAAGCGGCCGATGTTAATGAAGACGAGATTATCTCGCACGACCTTTTCGTTTATGCTCGTGACAAGGGCAAAGTCTGGGGCGGTAGTGACGAGTATGTCTCGGCGCCGCATCTCGACGATTTGCAGTGCGTGTATGGATGCCTCGAGGGATTCCTAGGTGCGAAGCCTTCAAGTAGTTTGCCTGTTCTGGCAGTTTTCGATAACGAAGAGACGGGTTCGCTCACCAAGCAAGGCGCTGATTCCACTTTCCTCGAAGATGTGCTAAAGCGTATATCTCTCTCCTGCGGCAAGAATGAGGAAAGCTACTATAGGGCAGTTTCATCGAGCTTCATGGTGAGTGCAGATAACGCGCATGCAGTGCATCCAAATCATCCCGAGAAGGCAGATCCAATAAATAGACCTATGATAAATAAAGGCATAGTAATCAAGTTTAACGCGGCACAGCACTACACGACAGATGCCGTGAGCTGTGCGGTCTACCGTGACCTATGCGAGTCGAATGATATACCGGTGCAGGTATTTACAAATAGAGCTGACACAAGGGGAGGAAGCACCTTGGGTAACGTATCGAATGCACATGTGTCGCTAAATACTATCGATATAGGGCTTGCACAACTAGCTATGCACTCGTGCTACGAAACAGCAGGGGCAAAGGACACTAAGCATCTTATCAATGCGATGGCTATATTCTACTCAAAGACTTTTAGAACAGATAAAGCTGGTTTATTTGAACTAGCTGACTAAGCGGAGGAAGTATGGCTAAGAAAAAGAGAAAGACGCTACCTAGCGATTTCTATGAGATGATTCATAGAGGAGATATTGATGAGCTAAAGGCGGTATTTGATAACTGTGAGATCACAGCTTATGCAGGTCGCTGTGACCTTAATACTGCTTTACATCACTATGGTGTTCCGGTTGAACTCGTTAGATGGCTCGTTGCGGAAGGTCTCGATGTCAATACTTTAAATTCGTATGGACATACACCGCTTAATTTCCAAGCTAGAAATAGTGTAGAGGTTACGAAAGTTCTGCTTGAACTCGGCGGGGATGTCTCTAAAGCAGATAATTACGATAATACTCCGCTTCACAGTGCGGCATCAGGATACAGACCGGAGAATGTAAAGCTTCTGGTTGAGCAAGGGGTGGATTTGGATGCTAAGAACAGGATATGGGAACGCACGCCACTTGAAGAGGCACTTGTATCTTGCCGAGGAATAGATATCGGAAGATGTGCTGAAGTGGCAGAGATTCTCGTGAATGCGGGAGCTCGAGTAACACCTGCGGCTAAAGACTATGTGAGGAAAATCGGTGAAGATACTGAGTTCCATAGGGAGGCTTTTAACAAAGATTACATCGAGGAGATAGATGCGGGGCTTGCGAAACTGTATAAATTGTTTGATGTCGAACCGATAAAGCAGCGTAAGATTCACGACGGTGTTTCTCCAATTATAGTTGAAGGCAGCGATTGGAAAGAGCAGTATGATAATCTCTGGAAGATATTGATTCCTTCGCACGGTGCAGCAAAGACTCTTCAGGGCGAAGTTGTGAGAATTGCAGGCCGCGTTCAGGACGAGATGAATAGAAATGGCGGCTGCAACTGGAACAGAGATTATCGCATGATGCTAGACGATTTCGTAAAGCATGTAGCAACTGGGGTATCACTGCCTGAGGCGGAACTCGAAGAGGTTAAGAGCCTAGCTTCAAGTATAAGTCCTAGAGGTGATTTTAATGAGGCTTCACTAGATAGACTGTGTGAGCTGGCGACTAAGTGGGTGCTTCTAAATCCAGAACCGGTTAAACTCGAGACACCGAGGTATAAGAGGTAGATGCTATTCCTTGAAGATCTATAGAATAATATTTAATAAAATGGAAAACGCCGCGCCACCCACTCGGGCAGCGCGGCATTCTCTTATCTAATTTTAATTTGCCTACTGTTCATTCTTCGATTTGAAGAAGATTATCGTACCAGCCGTTATGATAATCGCATATCCGATAAAACTATAGATATCAGGGATTTCGCCGAACACCATGAATCCTAGCACGGTTGTAAATATGATTTGCGAATAATCGTAGATTGAGATTTCCTTTGCGGGGGCATAGCGATATGCACCAGTGATGCTGAACTGACCACCTGCAGCAGCAAAGCCTGCGCAGAGAAGCATGAGAATCTGGTATGGGCTCATCGGTACATGATATTTCAGCACTATCAGCGGGACCATAGATAGGCAGCTGAAGGCTGAGAAGCAGAAGACGATGACCGCCCGCTGTACTCCGTTAGAGCCGAGCATACGTACCATAGTGTATGCGAGTCCTGCGCCTATACCGCCGATAAGACCAGCGGCCATACCAAGCGGATTGCCCGAGAAGCCTGGCTTGATTACGAACAGGGCACCAGTCATGGCGAGCATTAGGCAGAAAACCTGGTATTTCTTAGGAACTTCCCTGAGAAGAATCATCGAGAAGATAATTGTTGCAAATGGCGATAGCTTATTGAGCATACTGGCGTCGGCAACCATTATGTGGCTCACTGCGTAGAAATTGCCGAGGATTCCTATAGTGCCTGCGGTCACTCGTACGAACATAGGCATGTAGTTTTTGCGCCCGATTTGTATCGGCTGCTTGTCCTTGATCAGCACGATTGCAGCGATGATTGCGGCGATTAGGTTTCTGAAAAATGCCTTTTCTACAGCCGGCAGGTCACCCGAAAGCTTGACGAAGATTCCCATGAGGGCGAAGAAAAATGCTGAAGTGACTATCAGCAAGATGCCCTTATTCTTGTTATGTACTACTTTTTCCATCTCTGTTTCTTCCATTTAAATATATTTACATGCGTGCGATTTATGCACGACTAAGTGATTGTTAATTTGCGTACACACTATCTTATTGTATGTCATTAAATCAGTCAAGTTCGTTATATAGCCAACAAAAGTAGTTTGTGTTAAAATTTAGATTAATATGACTACAAAAGGAGAAACAAAATGAGCGAGCACATTACTAGAGAGCAGGCTAATGAGCTGCTACATAAATATGTAAAGGGAGAGAACTATATCACGCATTCGTATGCGGTTGAAGCGATAATGAGGGGGCTTGCAAAGAAGCTTGCTCCTGACGAGATAGAATTTTGGGGCATCTGCGGCTTGCTGCACGACCTAGATGAGGAGACGGCTGACTGGCGCACAGATATGTCCACTCACGGACCGGTTTCGGCGCAGATTCTAAAGGACGAAGGCTACGATGAGCCTGTTATGGCACAGGCTATTTGCGCACATAACCCGGAGTCTGGCGTTGTTGCGAAATCCACCCTAGAGATTGCACTTCTTGCTGCTGACCCGATGAGCGGATTCTGCAAAGCTGTTGCACAGATTTACCCAGATAAGAAGATCGCGAGCGTTAAGCACAAGTCGGTAAATAAGAGATTTAAGGAAACGAGATTTGCAGCAGGAGCGAACAGACAGTATATGGCGGCTATCGAGGAAATAGGCATTAGCTTCGATGAGTTTATAGACATTTCGCTGGAAGCTATGCGCGAGATTGCTGACGAGATCGGACTATAACTGTAAAAGCACTTAGCATCCCGAAGATGGGCGCTAAGTGCTATGCTTTTATTTCTGTGTGTATATATGTTTCTATCAATTTAAATATTTAATATATAAAAATATATAAAAACTACTTGCGAGGTGCCTTCGGCAGCTCGATTTTTACATTCTTAGGATTTCTCGCCCTTCTATATAGCACGAAGCGGCGCCCAATTGCTGCGACGAACTCAGCGTGAAGAGTCTCCGCAAGTTCGCTGCACACCTCAGTAGGGTCGAGAAGTGAGCCTTCCTGAATCTGACCTTTTACAAGTTCATTCGCCGTAAGATTTTCGTCGATAGAGCGGACGATGTTCTCCGTGAGGTCAGCCTTGCCAATATATACAGTCGGCTCGATCTTCTGCGCGAGCGCCTTTAGATAACTTCTTTGCTTGCCTGTGAGCATGTGTTCTCCTTGATATTTCTGAAATGTAATATAAAATTAATATGTGCACTATATTAACACAACACAGCGCATTAATCCATAGAGAGGTGGGAGAAACATGGCAGATGGAAGATGGGTTATGACGGAAAATGAGCTAAATAGCGTGGTTTCCGGTTTTAAAGAGACAGATGCCGTGGCTCTGCCAAATGCAGGTAGACATCTGCCGGTAGACGTCCGAGGAGGCTCTAGCGATGCGTGTAACCGCGAGATGGGATATAATGAGATATGTGCATTTTGCGGATCGGATAAAATGCGCGTGGGATTTGGTAAATACGGCCAAGGCTTTGGCTGCCGCTCGTCCAAGTGCGAGGACTGTGGAGGAGTCACGGACTTCGTGTACAAGGATGAAGTGGGGAAGTTTTTTAGGTAGTAGTAAAATAGGTTCTGTTAGGAGACAAGATGAATCGCAAGGAAATTAGAGAGATTAAGAAGAGATTTAGCCCGGATATGAACAATTTTGGGCATATTTATGGTTGCTACGTCAATGCTGCGCGAGAGATTATTACGTATATGGATTCGCCGACGATGCTCATGGAAAATGAAGAGCGCGAGATGTACATGAAGACTCTAAAGAAAGTGCTGTCTGGCGCGCTAGGCAGGAATCTACTGGAGGTTGAGTTCTCAACGGCTCAAGTCGAGGATAGCGATGAGCATAGGTTGCTTCAGACGCTGAGGACTTCGCATCTCAGCAACGAGATTATGCGCAAGATTTTATTCCAGAGAATTATCGATAGCGTAGATATGGGAGATACTGGTTACGTTATCTTGCTGGCTGCCGATGCCTATGATGTGCCATACAAGGATAGCGGTAGTGACGAGTGGTCAGAAGAGTCGACGGATCAGTTCGAGTATTTCGTCTGCTGTCTGTGTCCTGTAAAAGACCCGAAGGGTGCACTCAGATACCTTGCCGAGGAGAAGAACTTCCGCGGCGCATCGACGGGCAGCATACTCGGGGCTCCGGACATGGGCTTCATGTTCCCGACCTTCGATGATAGGATGACTAACATATATCAGGCGCTATACTATACGAGGAGTTCGGCTGACGTTCATAGCGATTTTCTCAAGGCGGTGTTCAACCTAGACAAGCTACCGATGGCTGCAAATACACAGAAGAATGCATTTGACAGTGCACTCGCTGACTCGCTAAAGGATGAATGTGATATCGATATCGTGAAGGCCCTTCATAGCCAGATAGGTGAGAAAATAGCTCTCCTTAAGGAAGCAAAATCCGATGAAGCTCCAGAGATTCACATCAATGAGCTAGAGGAAATTCTCATGAAGAGCGGAACCTCTGACGAGGCAATCGAGAAGTTCCATGATACGTGCAAGCAGTATTTTGAAGGGGAAGAATTCTTTAACCCTGAGAACCTCATCAACCGCAGGCAGTTTAAGATAGAGACGCCTGAGGTGAATGTCAGTCTTGACCCAGAACATGCCTTTGGAATCAGGACAGAGGTTATCGATGGCCGCAGCTATCTGATGATTCCAATAAGTGAAGGAATTACGGTGAATGGTGTGGATGTTAGCATTCCGGATGGAAGCATAGCACCGAACTGATTAATAGATGCGAATAATAAGAATGAGAATGGAGAGCCAGAACAAGGTGTTCGGCTCTCCGTTTGGTTTGTGTAGTTTTCGTGTTTAATTGTGTAAAAGTTTTACAGCGAGTAGTTAGAGATATATGATGTAGTAAATTTTAATACAGGTGTAAAAAGTGGAGGTGTACTATGAATGCACATGATATTTTAAATAATCCTTTTCTTAATAAAGGAACCGCATTTAATCTAGAGGAACGTCAAGAGCTTGGCCTTATTGGCCTATTGCCACCTTACGTTCAGACCATCGAGGAACAGGCTGCTGAGACTTATGCTCAGCTTCAGACCAAGGCTAATGATCTTGAGAAGAGACTCTTTCTCATGGAAATATTTAATACTAATCGCACACTGTTCTATTATCTTTTCTCACATCATCTAGAAGAGTTCAATCCAATTGTCTATGACCCAACTATTGCCGACACTATAGAGGGATACAGCAACCTCTTTGTAAATCCTCAGTATGCAGGTTACCTAGACATCAATCATCCAGAGCATATTGAGGAAACCCTTAGAAATGCAGCTGGCGGTAGGGATATAAGACTGATTGTAGTAACCGATGCCGAAGAAATCCTCGGAATTGGCGATTGGGGTGCTAATGGTGTGGATATTTCAGTTGGAAAGTTAATGGTGTACACTGGTGCGGCAGGAATTGATCCAGCTACGGTTCTACCATTAGTTATCGATGCAGGAACAAACCGTGAGTCACTGCGTAATAACCCTAACTATCTTGGAAATCGCCATGAGAGAGTACGTGGTGACCGCTACTATGACTTCATCGATAAGTTTGTCAATACGGCAGAAAAACTATTCCCTAAGCTGTATCTACACTGGGAGGACTTTGGGCGTTCAAATGCCGCAAATATTCTCGAGAAATATCGTAAGGCTATTCCTACCTTTAACGATGATATACAGGGAACGGGTATCGTAACGCTTGGAGGAATCTTCGGAGCGCTTGCGGTTACAGGTGAGAAACTCACCGACCAGGTATACCTATGCTTTGGTGGTGGAACTGCCGGTGCAGGAATTGCCTCACGTGTACTCCGTGAGATGGTAACTATGGGGCTTTCAGAGGAAGACGCTTACAAGAGGTTCTTTATGGTGGATAAGCAGGGACTTCTCTTCGATGATATGGATGATTTGACTCCTGAGCAGAGACCTTTTGCTAAGAAGCGTTCTGATTATCCTAACGTAGATAAGCTGACAGACCTACTTGAGGTTGTGAAGACAGTAAAACCAACAATACTTGTTGGAACATCAACAGTGCCAAATACTTTTACGAAGGAAGTTGTTGAGGCTATGTGCGAGAATACTGAGCGCCCAATGATCTTCCCTCTATCAAATCCAACGAAGCTCGCAGAGGCAACTGCAGAGGATCTAATCGCTTGGTCTGATGGAAAGGCTTTCGTAGCAACTGGAATCCCAGCAGGTACAGTTTCGTATAATGGTGTTGATTATGTGATTGGACAGGCTAATAATGCGCTAATCTATCCAGGTCTAGGACTTGGAATGCTCGCATCGGAGGCAAGCCTACTGACAGATGAGATGATTGGGGCTGCAGCTCATTCGCTTAGCGGCATCATAGATATGAGTAAGCCTGGAGCACCTGTGCTACCTCCGTTCAAGTACGTAGCGGATGTATCGATTAGAGTTGCCGAAGCAGTTGCTAAAACTGCCCAGAAGCAGGGACTTGCACGTGCTGAAGAAACGGATATAGTTAAGGCTGTTCAGGATATGAAGTGGTATCCAAAGTACTAAAATTAGAGATTAAAATATTCGTGTGAAAGCCGGATGATGTCCGGTTTTCACGGTATATAAAAGGGTTTAGGCTCTAGAAAGGAGCGATATGGAGATATTAATCACCTCTATACAAAGTATTATTCCAATTATTGCGATAATAGCCTTAGGATACTTTCTACAGAATCACGGATGGTTTGGAGAGAACTTTGGGTCTAATCTATCGCGTTTAATAATGAATATTGCATTACCTGCATCTATTTTCGTATCAGTGATGAAGTACCTAACCTTCGATAAACTTGTTAGTCTATCTGAGGGACTCGTCTATACATTTGCTGCATTTGGACTAGGATATGTTGTAGCCTTTATTGCAGTTAAAGCATTTCATGTAAGGCCGGGGCGCAGGGGCACGATGATAAATACCTTTGTAAATGCCAACACCATTTTCATAGGTTTGCCTCTCAATATAGCGCTTTTTGGAAATAAGGCTTTGCCGTATTTCCTCATATATTACATAACTAATACGGTTTCAACATGGACTCTCGGTGTTTATCTGATGTCTAGCGATAGTAAATCTGGTAAACATAAAAATGCAGAAAAGTTCGACTTGAAAAAGCTCCTTCCAGCGCCATTAGTTGGGTTCTTAGTGGCTCTAGTATTTCTCGTTTTGAGGATTCCAGTACCAGCTTTTGCTACTAGCACGTTTACATATGTAGGAAATATCGTAACACCGCTGTCGCTAATCTATATAGGTATAGTCCTTGCAAAGGCTGGTCTTAAGACGATTAGACTGGATAAGGATACGATTATAACCCTAGTAGGTCGTTTCGTATTAGGACCTGTAGTTATGGTTGCAATACTTATGCTCACAGCTAAGAATATGCCGGTTGATGAATTTAAGACGTTCGTTATACAGGCGGCTGCACCTGCTCTAGCGGTGCTACCAATCCTAGCAAGCCATGGAGATGGTGATGTCGAGTTCTCGACTAATGTAGTAACACTAAGTACGATTCTGTTCGTCATAGTAGTACCGATTGTTGATACAATGCTCGGATTTATGTAAGAGGATTAAAGTCCTCGAGAGAAGGCCGAGTCGCAGGAACAAAATGGAATAATAAGTGATAAAAACGGTTATAGTAAAATGTACCGACCTCCTAATCGTTAGATTATGGTCTAACTTGAGGTCGGTACATTTATGATTTACTATAGCCTTTTTCTTTATATGCGTTATATACGTTACTTACCGTCTTTATACACCTTTGCATTCTCGAGAACTACGTACGTAGCATTCTTGTCATCTGGCAGTGCCTTGAGAGTGAATTTACCAGAGATGACAAATTTCTTATCCTCAGCTGGTAGCTTCGACGCTTCGCCTTTCTTGAGCTTGAAGAGAAGCCCCTGCTGACAGCACTCTGTCGCATCAGGAATCAGACAATATGTAGAGCGTTCGCCGGTGCTAGGGTCAACGCTAACGACATAATAGCCTTTTACCTTGACTGTCTTGCCGACGTACTTCTTAGGACTTGTCATCATGTTGGATACCTCAGAATAGATTGCCGTTGCACTCATGGTACTGAGATCAAGGTCAACATGACCATCCGTCTTTGCCTTATTGTGAGCTACGATATGGAGTGTAACCCCGATACATACTGATACAAAAGCCAGTAGCGTGATTATTATTATAATTAGTTTAGTCCTTTTATTGTTAGTCATTTTATCATCTTTGTATTCTGTAAAATTATCCTCTGGCAGTCACTTTGCCGAGGAGTATAAATATAAGATACATAATTGCATCCACCGTTACAATCGTTGCTCCTACTGGAGTTCCGCCTAGGATTGATATAAACATCCCGGTCAAGGCTGCAACTATTGACAGGATTATAGAGCAGATGGTTACCGCTCTGAAGCTTCCAAATACGCACATCGCCGATAGAGCAGGAAAGATTATGAGTGCGGATATCAAAAGTGAGCCTACCAGGTTCATTCCCAATACTATTATAACAGCAATGATTATTGCGATGATTAAATTATATGTTTCTGTCTTGGTGCCTGTCGCTTTCGCGTATTCCTCATCAAAAGTTACCGCAAAAAGTCTGTTGTATAGGAATACGAAGGCAATTATGACCACTGCTGAGGTGACGAGGCATATAATTACGTCCTCTGTCGTCAGCGTCAATATCGATGTGGAGCCAAATAATGTCGTGCATACGTCACCGGATACGTTTGCAGATGAAGAGAATACGTTCATCATCAGATATCCGAAGGCAAGTGACACGACGGACAATATCGCCAGCTTAGCATCACCCATGACCTTGCTATTCTGACCACCACGGAGCAACAGTATGGCTGCTATTATGGTTACTGGCATGGTAATATACAGATTGCTCGATACGTGTAAAATTGTGCCGACTGTCATGGCACCAAAGGCAACGTGTGATAGCCCATCTCCGATAAATGAAAACCTCTTAAGAACAAGTGTTACCCCGACCATAGCTGCACAGAGGGCGATTGAAACGCCTACAATCAGCGCATATAGGACGAAGGAGTGAGAAAGGTACATGTGCAGCTGTTCTGAAATATTAGACATCTAGAATCTCCCTCCTCTCTGCTTCTGAAGCTAAGTGAGGCGTATCGCTCATTATAAGAAGCTTATTAGCTGCAGCTAGCGCTTTGCTGATATCGTGCGATATGGTTATGATTGTGGTTCCGCTCTGATTCAGTCTATCTAGCAGGTAGTACAGATGGGCAGCGGCCACCGGGTCGAGCCCGGTGATCGGCTCGTCCAGAACCAGCACTTTCTTGGAGCCGGCTATGGCGCGTGCGAGGAGCACGCGCTGCCGCTGCCCGCCAGAAAGTTCGCGAAAGCTCTCGGTCTTAATATCCTCGAGGTCAAGCTCTCGGATAGCATCAGCGGCAAGCTTTCGCTCCTTATGCCCATAAAAAGGTCTGAATCTAAGTCTATCCAGGCATCCAGATAGCACGACTTCCCATACGGAAGCTGGGAAATCCTTCTGCATCTCACGCTGCTGCGGCAGGTAGCCGATATCACTCTTATCAATGTCTCCGCGCAGCAAGACCTTGCCGTTAATCGCTGGAATCAGACCGACCAAGGTCTTAATCAAGGTTGATTTTCCAGCGCCGTTTTCTCCTACAATACAAATATAATCCCCATTATTAATCTCCAGATCGAATCCATTACAGAGGGGCTTGCCCGAATACCCGACAGCAAGCCCCTCGCAAATGATACTAAATGAAGAGTCTTTACTCTCTCTTACCATTTTGTTCAATTTATTCTCCTAGTAATACCTAATTGTTTAGAACCTCCTGCAAAACTTTGAGGTTATTCTCCATCGTCTTGAGGTAAGTCTTTTTCTTAATGTCGCCCTTCTTCATAGACTGCAGGGAATCAAGAGTTTTGATATCTCTCTTAGTTCCGTCGGCATTCTTGATTACAGACTTAGCAATCTTGTGATCAGAGTTCTCGATAGTTAAAACGTGCTTTATCTTAAGCTGGTTGAGCTTGTTGGATAGGAAGCTAATTGTTTCAAAGCTAGCCTCAGACTCAGCGGAGCAGCCTACAAATGCAGCATAGTAGTTTAGACCATAGTCATCTACCATGTAACGGAATGGGAAACGATCTCCGAAGATGAGAGTCTTAACCTTAGCGTTTTTAACAGCCTCAGCATACTTGCTGTCTAGATTCTCTAGCTTTTTAGTGTAGGCATCGAGGTTTTTCTTATAAGTATCTGCGTGCTTCTCATCCTTCTTAGCAATTGCCTGCTCGATAGGCTGGCAGAGCTTAATCGCATTCTTGAGAGATAGCCATACATGCTCATCATACTCTACTTCCTCGGCGTTTTCGTGATGATGACCGTCACCTTCATCTTCATCTTCCTTCTCTGGCTGCATACCTTCCTTGACTTCTTCAGCCTTCTTACTGTCCTTCATTTCATCCATGAGGTTGATTGCAACGAGATCCTTGTTCTTTTTCTTCTTGAGAACGTCCGCAACCCATTCATCTGACTCACCGCCAACATAGACGAAAATATCAGCATTTGAAATATCCTTTATATCCTGAGCTGAAGGCTGGAAGCTGTGCAAATCAGTACCATTCTTCTGAAGAAGCTTCAGATCAACATCCTTGACTCTGTCGCCTAGAATCTCTCTAACCCAGTCGTATTCAGGAAATGTAGTTACGACAATCTTGAGCTTCTTGGAGTCTGCTTCCTTCTTGCCGCAGCTCGCAAGTGTACCAAGTGAAAGGATTGCAATCATCATAATTGCAAATATTTTAATAAGCTTGTTACGTTTCATAAAAACCTCCATGCTATGTAACGTGAAAAATACAGATTTTGCAAAAATAATATCGGTTATTGTAATTATCCGAGCACCGCGACTCTTCTATGAATCGGAACGGTGACGACATAAAAATGGGGAAATAACCGAAATTAAAAATCATTTTCAGTTTACCACCGGTGATTTATCATGTCAATGTAGAAAGAAAGTTTCACAAAACTATCAAAAAATTTTTAACACCTTGAGGTCAGTGGAGTTCAACAAAAATCATAAAGATTTAGCGGGAAAATAAAAGAACATACGTTTGATTTTTACCTGTGCCTCCACTATAATTGGGACAAGCAAAAAAGTCAAGCGGTGTATTTGTCGTCATCAGGGAGTGAAGATGGATGGGAATGCGTCAATAAATATATTTAATAAAGAGGAGGAGCTTGAGGGGAGCAGGACCTACCTGTGCATCGACCTGAAGTCTTATTATACGTCTGTCGAATGCATAGCTCGAGGGCTTAATCCGCTCGAGGCTAGGCTACTAGTTGCTGATCCAACTAGATCAGACAACACGATTTGCCTGGCGGTTTCACCTGCACTGAAGGCTATTGGTGTTCCAGGCAGACCTAGATTGTTTGAGGCGAAGCAGGCGATAAGAAGGGCAGAGATAGAGTGTGGTCATGAGATTGAATACATCATAGCACCGCCACGGATGGCTGAGTATGTGCGCATATCATCGGAGATTTATTCCATTTATATGAAGTTTGTTTCCCCGGAGGATATTCATGTATACAGTATAGATGAATGCTTTATGGATATAACGCATTACCTCCACATGTATAAAGGGGCGGCGATTCGCCACAAGGTTTCGGCAGCTCGTGAGATGGCTATGACTATAATCAAAGCTGTTCTAGCAGAGACAGGCATAGTATCAACTGCGGGAGTTGGAACTAACATGTATCTGGCTAAGGTTGGTATGGATATAGTTGCCAAGAAGAGTAAAGCAGATGATGACGGTGTAAGGATTGCAGAGCTCAATGAGACGTCGTACAAGTATCTCCTTTGGAATCATAAGCCACTAACGGACTTCTGGCAGATCGGGCGAGGTAAAGCCCGTAGGCTCGCTAAAATCGGAGCTTATACGATGGGGGATATAGCTCGCATATCGATTCATGAAGAGGAATACCTATATAAGGCATTTGGTGTAGATGCTGAGATCCTGATAGATCATGCATGGGGAAAGGAGCCATGCACTATGTCGGATATCAAGTCTTATAAGCCAGCAGCACATTCTCTCTCTACTGGGCAGGTTCTGCCTCGTGCATATGCTCATGGAGAAGGTCGCAATATATTTATCGAGATGGCTGATAAGCTATCCATGGACATGGTACGGAAGAAACTAATTGCATCGCATTTTTCTTTTTGGATCAGTTTCGATGGGCAGAGTCTTGAGAGCGGAGAGTATAACGGTCCAGTTGTGGTTGACTTTTATGGAAGGCCTATGCCTAAGTCTGTTTCTGGTAATGTTAGGCTACGTATTGCTACGAATAGCACTGCAGAGATTGTAGGAAGCTTAAAGAAAGTTTTTGATCACCTGATAGATCCAGCACTTTACATAAGGCGTATAACCGTAGCCGCCAACGATATCAAGGGGGTAGATGAAGATGAGCAGATTGATATATTTTCACTAGACTCTTGCGATACAGATGACTCTAAAGAATGTGAATTGCAAGGGGTTATGCTAGCAATACGCGAGAAGTATGGAAGCAATGCCTTGATAAAAGGCATGAATCTCGAAGAGGGAAGCACATATATAGAAAGGAACAATCAGATAGGAGGTCATAGAGCATAGATGGGTGTATACGATGAAAGAATAATACGGGCAACAAAATTTGAATATGCCGATATTATCAATAGAGTGAGACCAATCCATAAGGCTGATAGATTTTCGTACAAGTATCCGCGGATGAGTAATGAGAAGCGAGCCAAGATATTCGCACCTTTTGCTGCATTGTCAGGGTACGATGATGCTTTAGCGGAGAAGGAGATAATCTACGATATCAAAAGGGTACTTACTGATGATGAGTATTTTGATTTGGATTGCAAGATTGCAACCATATACGAAAAGTGTAGCAATAGCATATTAGCTAGAGAAAATGGTGTTGAAGTCAGGATACTATATTTCGAGCCACTTGCTGATGATGAACTGCACGGCAGATATTTAGAAGTTATTGGACTGGTTACAAAGGTTAGGCCAGATAAAGGGACTATCACAATTCTTGATAAAGAAATTTCTCTGAGATCAATATATAAACTAGAAATATTAAATGCTAGGGGTATCGAGCCACAAGATGAATAACACTCCCTGCTCTCTCAAACAGGGAGTGTGGATACGCCTATCTAAATTGACAAATCAAAGGTATGTCATATCAGACGATGCCGTGTCATAGGTTATTCGTAAATCATACGAGAGCGTCATGGATTAAACTCGTGCGATCTGCTCGATTCCTTCAACTGTACCAAGAAGCTCCATTCCAACTGGTCTCCAGTAATCATATATTAGCACAGGACCGCTGTATTCATACAGAAGCCTTATGACCGTATTGAAGAATATAGGATTGTTGATGAACATCTTAACGTTGAAATTACAGTCATACTGCTTTTCTTCGGTATACGGGTACTTAAAATTAACAATCTGCGACTCCGGTTCGCAGTCGTAGTAGCGAAGCTCTAGGAGCTTGTAGCCGGTGAATTTTGACTGGTTATCATCAGCATTTTCACGGCAAGCGATTATTTGATCCGCTCTTGCATCAGTCATAACCTGAATATCGCCGAGGTTATTCTTGCAGAGCTCATATAACTCTCTGACTGTGTTAAGTGCATGAGGTCTCTCTGCCTCGTTTTCGTCTATAGGGATAATTCCTTTGCCGATTAGGTGCTGCAGGAATTCCTCGCATGAGAAAGTACCGAGCGTATAATCCTCAGGTTTGTTGCTGGAATTACATTCGATAGTTACATTTGAATTGTCGATTTCTTTAAAATTGATATATGCCATTTTGTCACCTCTAATATCTATTAGCATTGGTATTATATCATCAGAGTGAAGTGAGGTCATTAATAAATAAAGAGAGAGGCAGCATTTATTTAAATGCCACCTCTGATGTCACAGACAGGATGTTCAGAAGATTATCTATATTTATAGAAACCTTCACCAGCATTGATGCCGGTCTTACCCTCATCTATGTACTTTTTAAGCATTGCTGCAATCTTGCCTGCATTTGAATCTGGGTTCTTTGACTCAGGATTGCTGGATACGATGTTGTAAGCAGTTGTGAGTCCGACGATATCGAGTATCTGGAAAGGACCAAGAGGCGAACCTGTTCCTAATTTCCAAGCACGGTCAATATTTTCATGATCTCCAATTCCATTAGCGAGTAGGTACTGTGCAGAATTTAGGAATGGTACGAGCATAGAATTTAGCAGATAACCAGGCTGTTCCTTCAGTACCTTGATAGGGACCATGTTAAGCGCTTTGGCAAATTCAACTACCTCGTCATATGCGGCCTGGGATGTCTCGCTGTGTCCCATAACCTCACCTATGTTGCTTCTCCAGATATTGTTAGCAAAGTGAAGTGCAAGGTATCTCTCAGGCTTAGATATATCTCCTCTAAATGTGCTAGGAAGGAATGTCGAAGAATTTGTCATTACGATGGTATTATCGTCAAGCACTTTATCGAGCTTTCTATAGAACTCATGCTTTTCATCAGGAATCTCAGCCATGCTCTCTATGTAGTAATCGCAGCCTTTTGCAGAATCCTCGAGAGAAAGAGAGAGTTTTAGATTCTTATAAGCGGATTCAACTTTTTCTTGGAGTTCGTCGAGCTTCTCGCTAGTTAGGTCTTCGGCTTTTACCCCGAAACCTCCAGGAACCTGAATTCCAGGCTTGCCTAGGTTTTGCCTTAGAGTTTCAATTTCAGATAGATAAATCTTGTAGAGCCTGTCTATCTTAGGCTGAGATCTGCCGATAGAGCCTTCGCTTCTTAGCCATATAGTTGTATCAAATCCGGAGAAAGCGCTCTGAAAAGCAATCTGACTGCCTAGTACACCGCCACCAGCTACTGTAACTTTTTTATTATTCATGGGATTACCTCCTGTGTATAAATAACAACTTGTGTTAGTTTTGTATAACTTGATTATACACCTAAAATCAAATAAAGCCATACAATATTTAATAGTGCGCAATTATTTCTTTAAAACTACATAATTCATAACGATTGCAACTATTGACAGAGCTCCATAATAGTTCTATTATACTTATTAGTTCTTGGTTTATTATCTTTAACTATTTGAACCTAGAACTGATAAATATGGTAATTGACTTCAGGGCAGGGTGTAATTCCCTACCGGCGGTATAGCCCGCGAGCCGAGAGGCATGATTCGGTTAGATTCCGAAGCCGACAGTTAAAGTCTGGATGGGAGAAGCTTTTATTCTGAAGGGTACATTAGGTTGTACAGGGATGAATTGCAGGAGCCCTGAGGGGGCTTCTTTTTTAGTGCATATCCATTCTAATTGAACGGGTCAATTGTATATTTATTCGAATGAGGAGAGAGAAATGTCGTTAGAGAGAGCTGATGAGCTGATGCTACAGGACAAAGAGTACATGCGCCGAGCTATTGAACTGGCCAAGAAAGGCACAGGATGGGTTAATCCCAACCCAAAGGTCGGAGCTGTAATTGTCAAAGATGGACAGATCATAGGAGAGGGATACCATGTAAAGTGCGGTCAGATGCACGCTGAAAGGAACGCTATAGCATCGCTTCGCGATTCTGCAGAGGGCGCTACGATGTACGTAACTATGGAGCCTTGTTGTCATTATGGCAAGACGCCACCTTGTACGGAGGCGATTATTGAAAACGGAATAGCTAGAGTTGTGATTGGATCCAAGGACCCTAATCCAAAAGTAGCTGGAAAGGGCGTTCAAGTGCTGAGAGATGCTGGCATTGAAGTCGTAGAAGACTTCATGATGGATGAGTGTGATGCTCTAAATCCGATTTTCTTCCACTACATAACTACTAAGCATCCTTACGTCATGATGAAGTATGCCATGACTGCTGACGGTAAGATTGCGACTAAGACTGGAGCATCAAGGTGGGTTACTGGTCCTGAGGCTATTCACAAGGTGCATGAGATGCGTCATGAATGCATGAGCATCATGGTCGGTGTTGATACGGTTATAGCTGATGATCCTATGCTTAACTGCAGAATTGAGGGTGGCAGAAACCCGGTGAGAATCGTATGCGATAGTAAACTCAGAATTCCAAATGAATGCCAGTTAGTGAGAACTGCTGATGAGTACGATAGTGAAACAGTTGTAGTTTGTGCGATTGAGGGGCTACCTATGGGAGAGGTTAGATTTACTGATAAGGCACCAATCTATTTGGACTATGAGAATACAAATCCGCTTGCAAAGGCTTTAGGCAAGAAGTTTGGCGGAGGAAATTTCATCAAGAAGGCAGTTAAACTTAACGAGATGGGAGTCAGGATTTTTAACTTCCCTGGTCACGATGGAAGAGTCAATCTAAACATGCTGATGGAGTACCTCGGCAGTCTAGAAATAGATAGCTTGCTCCTTGAAGGTGGTGGAAACCTCAATGAAAGTGCGCTGAGAGTTGGAATTATCAGCGAGATGAGAATATTTATCACACCCAAGGTATTCGGTGGAAAGGCGAAGAGCCCTATTGAGGGTATTGGAGTTGACAATCCTAATATGGCATATAAATTCTCGTTCGACGACGTTGAGAGGATTGGTTCTGATCTCATGATTACATGCAAGAGAATCGATAATCTCAGCACATATATTCCAGAAGATGGAGAAAACTAATGTTTACAGGAATCATTGAAGAGACAGGGAGATTGAAGTCACTAGATATATCTGGGGTGACGGGCCGCATAGAGCTCGAGGCCTCAAAGGTACTAGAAGGCACTAATATTGGTGATAGTATCGCTGTGAACGGTGTTTGCCTCACTGTGGTAGAACTTCATGCTGACGGATTTACCGCTGACGTCATGCCTGAGACCATCTCCAGAACGGGATTCTCGCAGCTCAGAGTGGGCGATAAAGTTAACCTGGAACGAGCGATGGCTGCAAATGGCAGGTTCGGTGGACACATAGTATCGGGCCATATCGATGGCGTTGGAACCGTTGAATCACTCGAGCATGATGGAATTGCCGTATGGGTAAGCATCAAGGCACCAACAGAAATTCTTAAGATCATAGTTGAGAAGGGGTCCATAGCAATCGATGGAATCAGCCTTACGGTTGCTTATGTGGATAGTGAACGTTTCAAGGTTTCGATTATCCCTCATACAGGTGAGGAGACTACACTGCTGAAGAGGCATGCAGGCGATAAGGTTAATCTTGAAAATGATATTGTAGGCAAATATGTAGAAAAATTATTGGGACTTGGTGAGCCAACTGTATATGGTGGTACTCGGCAAAAGGATGATAACGAAAGTGGACTCACACTTGAGTTCCTGGCGGAGAACGGGTTCTGAAAGGAGATACGATGAGTAGCAGAAAACGCGAATATGATTCAATTGAAAGAGCGCTTGAGGATCTGAGAGCTGGAAAGATAATTCTCTGCACAGATGATCCAGATAGAGAAAATGAAGGTGATATGATCTGTGCTGCGGAGTTTGCAACGCAGGAGAATATCAACATGATGGCTAGTATAGCCAAGGGGCTCATCTGCACACCGATGAGCATTGAGCTCGCAAGGAAGCTCAACTTCCCAGCGATGGTGTCTGAGAACACGGATAACCACGAAACTGCTTTTACAGTTTCAATAGACCATGTTGATACCACGACTGGTATTTCAGCTAAGGAACGAGGATATACGATGAGAAAATGCGTGGATCCAGATTCAAAGCCGGAAGATTTCAGGAGACCAGGGCATGTATTCCCTCTCGTTGCTAAGAGAGGCGGTGTGCTAGTTAGAAATGGACATACAGAGGCTACAGTAGACTTGCTGAGACTTGCAGGACTCAAGGAGTGCGGTGTGTGCTGCGAAATCATGGACGATGACGGCACGATGATGAGAACGCCTAAGCTGTGGGAAATCGCAGAGAAATATGATCTAGCATTTATAACGATCAAGCAACTTCAGGATTATCTGCGCATTAATGAGTGCCACGTAATTCGCGAGGCAGTAGCTAAGCTGCCGACAATGTATGGCGAATTCACAATGTATGGGTATATTAATGATATTACTGGCGAGCATCATGTAGCTCTTGTTAAGGGTGAAATCGGAGATGGTAAGGATGTTCTCTGCCGAGTTCATTCGGAGTGTCTCACAGGGGATACGTTCGGTTCGCTGAGATGCGACTGTGGTCTGCAGCTCGAGAAGTCACTCGAGATGATAGAAAAAGAAGGGCGCGGAGTGCTGCTTTACATGAGACAGGAAGGTCGTGGCATCGGACTCATCAATAAGATTAAGGCATACGCTCTTCAGGAAGAGGGATACGATACAGTCGAGGCTAATGTTAAGCTTGGGTTTGCACCAGACCTAAGGGAATACTGGGTAGGTGCACAGATTTTAAGAGACCTGGGATGCAAGTCGCTAAGGCTTATGACTAACAACCCTGAAAAGGTGTATGGGCTCGGTGACTTTGCTCTGGACATAACTGAGAGAGTTCCGATTGAGATTAAGCCACAGAAGTTCGATTATATGTATCTCAAGACCAAGAAGAGTAAGATGGGACATATTTTCAACGAAATTGATTTAGAGAAGTAGAAAGGAATCGTCATGAACAATATCAATCTATTAGAGGGTAAAGTCGTTGCTAAAGAAGGAATGAAGGTTGGAATCGTGGCTGCTCGTTTCAATGAAATTGTTGTAAGCAAGCTACTAAGCGGTGCAATTGACGGACTTGTACGCCACAATGTCAAGGAAGAGAATATCACAGCTGCTTGGGTTCCTGGAGCATTTGAGCTGCCAACCGTTGCGAAGAAGATGGCTGAGTCCGGAAAGTATGATGCTGTAATCGTTCTCGGTGCTGTAATCAGAGGACAGACATCCCATTACGAGCTTGTGTGCAACGAGGCTGCAAAAGGAATCGCTCAGATCTCTATGCAGACAGGTGTGCCAACTATGTTTGGAGTTATCACGACAGAGAATATTGAACAGGCAATCGCTCGTGCAGGAAGCAAGGTTGGAAATAAGGGATACGACTGCGCACTATCCGCAATCGAGATGGTTAACCTCGTAGAGCAGTTATAAGAACAGCTTTGTTAAAATAAAGGTGAGCAGGCATATTTAATAACAGCAAGGCAGACTGTTTCAGTCTGCCTTGTTTTCAAAATACAAATGGGGATTGGTCGTATACATGGACAAGAGTATGGAAATTAAGAATGGTGAAAGGAAAAATCAAGACAAGAGCGAGGTTATGCTCGTGTTTGACTATGATGGCACCATTCAAGAAACTATTAAGATTTATGCACCAGCTATTTTTGATATAGCGAAAAGGCTGAGGACTATATATGATGTTCCAGTCGAAAATCCTAGCTATGCGCGCATGGAGAGCTGGCTGGGGCTTAAAAATGACGAGATGTGGGCAGACTTCGCCCCAGCGCTCCCTACGGCCGCTAAGGCGGCCGCATCGGCGCGGGTCGGCGCCTACATGCGCACTCTGGTTCGCGATGGTGCTGATCCCTGGTATTCTGGTGCTCGTGACACACTAGACAGGCTCAAAAAACAGGGATACAGAATGATGATACTTAGCAACTCAGATCACGAGTATGCGGAATTCAACAGAAAACGATTCGATACAGATAAATGGTTTGAGAGATATATAGATTGTGAATCCTGGGATTGGCAGTCTAAAGCTGATGTGTTAAGCTCTATAATAAGTGCAGAACCTGACTTAACATATGTTATGATTGGGGATAGGTTCAATGACCAAGAGGCGGCAGTGAGGAACAAGATATTGTTTGTCGCATGTGAATATGGATACGGTAAGTCCGGAGAGCTAGATGAGGCTGATGCGAGAGCTTATTCAATTGCTGAGCTACCGGAGATTATTGTTAGATTAACTGATTATTAGGGGGTTAAGATGAACATTGTATGCTTAGATATGGAAGGTGTATTGGTACCTGAGATTTGGATTGCCTTTGCGGAAGAGACAGGCATCGAGGAACTAAAGAAGACTACTAGAGAGGAGCCAGATTACGACAAGCTAATGAATTACAGGCTTGATATCTTGAGAGAGCATGGCCTTGGCCTCAAGGAGATTCAGGATGTAATCGCTAGAATTGATCCACTACCAGGAGCAAAGAAATTTTTAGATGAACTTCGTGCAACTACTCAGGCTATAATCCTAAGCGACACATTTTCGCAGTTTGCTCAGCCACTCATGGCAAAGCTAGGATGGCCGGCACTATTCTGCAATGAGCTGATTATTGGCGAAGATGGAATGATAGAAGGCTTCAAGATGCGCTGCGAGAAGTCAAAGCTCACAACAGTTAGAGCTCTTCAGTCATGCGGTTTTGAGACAATCGCAGCAGGAGATAGCTTTAATGACCTAGCTATGATTGAAGCAAGTAAAGCTGGTTTTCTGTTCCGCAGCACAGACTCCATCAAAGCTGACTACCCACAGTTCCCAGCTTACGATGAGTTTGATGACTTACTAGGCGCAATTAAGAAGGCATTATAGGGCTGTAAATTTAAAGCAAGTATAGATTACCTTTAATTAACTAGCTAATTATATAAGAAGACTAAGAGGCATCACCAGTAATGGCGATGCTTTTTTTATGCGCAAAATTTCTCAAAATTTAATCAAAATAAAGTCATGCAAAATTCCGCAATAATCGCACTAAAAAATCGAGAGCCCAACAATCAGAGCTCTCGATTTTTGTGTTGATATTCATAGCAATATATCTAGCAATTTGTTAGTTAGATAATTTCAGTTCGTCTTTTCTAGTAGCAGAATATATGCCTCCGACTACAGCGCCAACCAGTGCAGGCACAACCCAGCCAAGCGCAAGCTTAGTGAATGGAAGGTCACCTACGAAACCGAATGGAAGGCCGAATCCATTTAGAACTGAAAGTAGGCTCGTAGCAAATGCAGTATAAGCGGCTACACCGCCAACGTATTTGCTTGTAATCCACTTATCAAGTACGGCGAATATTACCAGAACTATAAGCGGTGGATAAAATGCGCTGAGTATCGGTGCTGCAAGCGAGATAATCTTATCCAGGCCAAGGTTGCTCATAAAGAAGCTGAATCCGATAGTAACTAGTATTACTGTTCTGTAGCTAACCTTTCCGTTTGATAAACCAGCAAAGTAGTCGCCGATTACAGATGAAAGTCCAATCGAAGTTGTTAGACATGCTAGCAGAATTATAATCGCTAGAGCGATAACTCCCCAGCCACCGAGAAGTCTGTTTGTAATAGCGATTAGAAGTGGTGCCTGTGCAAGGCCTGCAAAATGGCTATCGCTTGTAGTCGATGCACCGAGGAATGTTAGACCTCCATATACTAGTCCAAGTAGGACTGTCGAAATGATATCTGCACCAGCTACTAGCTGTTTTACATCTTTCTTATCAGTAAAGCCATATTTCTTTGCAGCAACTATGAGGATTATAGTTACCGTTACTCCGCCAATACCGTCGAGTGTTTGATAACCGTTAACAATTCCTGTCTGGAATGGAACAAGATCCTTTGTTCCGATAGGTGCACCGATTGGATTTACGATTCCGAGTATGATTAGAATGACCATAACCAGAAGTAAAAGCGGTGTAAGGAATTTTCCTATAACATCTACAACACCAGAAGGATTGAGTGCAAGAATAGCAGTCACTGCGAAGAACGCGAGACTGAATGCCCATAGCGGAACGCCTGGTAGCAGTCCCTTAATACCCATCTCATAAGTCGTAGCGGATGTTCTTGGAATACAGATGATCGGTCCGAGTAGAAGTAGTATGATGGATACGAATACCTTGCCAGGTATTGTTCCAATCTTGTTAGTTACTCCGTCTACCGTTCCTTCTCTGTTAGCAACAACAGAATAAATAGCTAAGGCAGCTAGTCCAACATCCATGATGAAAAATCCTAAAAATCCTACTAGCCAATTGCTCCCTGTCTGCTGACCGAGGAATGGCGGAAATATAAGGTTACCAGCGCCAAATTGAGTTGCGAAAAGAGCAAGACCCATGGTCACAATAATAGGACCTTTTGCCTTTGGTTTTGAATTATCTTTCATTGTCCCTCCTAATAATAAAAGTAATCATAAAGTGTTTATTTACAATTAAAAAAGATAGTTATTACTATATAGTAACCATTTAAGAACCAGTACCGAAATATAGTCATATACCTAGTACTTTTTGGAATAACAAGGTTTAATCTAACGTGTTGGTGTGTTATAATCGCTGTAATTTCAAGCATATTACAAATTATGATTAATTTTAGGAAAAAGACAAATGGATTTAATCAAACTAAAATATTTTATTGCAGCTGCAGAACTGTTGAATTTTTCTAAAGCTGCTGAAGCTTGCAACATCACGCAAACTGCAATAGGCAAGTATATTAATAAATTAGAAAATGAAATCGGATGCTCTCTATTCTATCGAACTAATAAGGGCGTCAGCTTGACTGAAGCCGGGGAAAAATTCTATTCAGGTATAAAAGAGATAACCGGGCAGTATGAGGACTTATTAAAACAAATTGAAAATGAGACAGATAAGCTTCTTAGAATTGGAATCGCAGGTGACTACTTACCCGTAAATTTTTTAAGAAAGTATAAAGCTATGAATAGTGGCATTTCCTTGGAGGTGGAATTTAAGGATAAAGACCAATTGATTAACATGCTGGAGAGGGAATCGATAGATGCGATGATTATCCCCGATGTTACAATGCTAAGTGAAAATACAGTTGGCATAGAGAAGGTGGAAATAGGAGCTGCACATGATGTCATATGCTGTTCTCAAGAAAGCGTGATTAAATACGGAAGTGTTGGGAAAGTCATTGAGAATTTACCGCTTATCACCAAAGCGGTTGAAAGTGAATATCATGAGTACTGTAGAGATAATCTAAAAAGCATATACAATAGCACTTTTTCGGATGTACGTGTTGTTGATACGATGTCGAATCAGACTACTTTAATTGCACTTGGGCAAGGGTTTGCAATCATGCCAAAAGAGGAGATGACGCCAATTGAAGATATGTATATGGAAGGGTTAGGTGAGAGATTTACAGAGATTCTACTACTAGTCTATATGTCAAAAAACAAAAATCAGTCGCTTCGCGATTTATTGAAATTTGTAAGCAAAAGTAATAGTGATGGTGAATCCTTATTTGGATAAATTTGGAGAATTAAAGAATAAAATAATCCTTAGTATAAGTAAAAAATCCCTGGATTCTGATAGAATCCGGGGATTTTTAAGTTCAGTAAGATTAACGCTTCGAGAACTGGCTAGCTCTTCTAGCTTTCTTGAGACCGTATTTCTTTCTTTCCTTCATACGAGGGTCTCTCGTTAGGAATCCAGCGGCCTTAAGTGCTGGTCTGTTAGCCTCAGCATCTACTTCACAAAGTGCTCTTGAGATACCGTGTCTAAGTGCTCCAGCCTGTCCTGTTGTACCACCACCGTTAACTAGTGCGATTACATCGTACTTTCCAGTTGTTCCTGTGATTTCAAAAGGTCTCTTAACCTCATTCTTGAGAACTTCAAGTCCGAAGTAATCTTCGAGGTCCTTCTTGTTTACAACGATTCTTCCTGTTCCAGGGAGTAATCTGACTCTAGCAA
>ERZ772957.86-NODE-86-length-73823-cov-5.081634_pt1 | contig 73823 bp, 67 predicted proteins | sample MGYA00580682_ERZ772957 | MGnify/ENA primary metagenome ERZ772957 (study PRJEB29015, sample SAMEA2737921) | human oral metagenome | biome: human oral; feature: human-associated habitat; material: dental | place: China | collected 2025 ... | reverse complement strand
AAATACCGACCTCCATTCGTTAGATTCTTGGTCTAACTTTTGGGGGTCGGTACATAACGTGTTCTTTTTCTTTAGAGAAACATACGAATAAAGCTATTTTCTTCTGTATAAGGTTTCCAACCCTTACCAGGCTCTGCATTCTTCATGAAATTCGTCCAAGCAGAAACCATTTCATCACTAATCTTATAATCACGAACTTCCATCTGTCTCCAACAACGACTCAACGTACCAAACATATACCATAACTCTGCAGAGTGGAAAGCACCAGCGTCATCTGATGGTAACTTACGATTGAATAAATACAAGTATGTCGGTTCTCCATGATGTTCATTTCTTAAGTTCGCAAAATCAATCATACTATGATAATACTTAGACTTACGCATCGGTTCATCAACACCCAAGCCAAAATCATTTCCATTGGCACCTATGATATATGGGATGTTCTGAACATCTCCACGCTTTGCTAGTTCATCAAAAGTATCCTCCAACACAAAGCCATCTACTACCGGTCCAAACAGCAAACGATTATCATGTTTTGAAAGCTTTGGTAAGATATCCACTAACTTCTGAGCAGGAATTTGGCGCAATGCTTGAATATTTTTCGCACCCACAAGCTTCATAATTTCTTCTCCAGTCTCATAAGCCTCTTCTACCGTCTTATGTTTAAAGATAGGATTATCTACCCCTGCACCACTCTGTATAATAGCCTTGGCAATCATACCGCGCGTTGTAGGACTAGAAATCAACGTCTGAACACTGATAGCACCGGCACTTTGTCCAAATAAAGTAATGTTGTCAGGATCTCCTCCAAAGGCCTCAATATTCTTACGAATCCAGCGAATCGCAAATACCTGGTCTAAGATTCCATAGTTAGAAACACAATGCGCGGGATCTTCCTCTTTTAGTTGAGGATGGGCAAAGAATCCAAATACACCAACACGATAATTGATTGTCACAAGAATTACATCATTCTGTACAAACGCTTCTCCATCAAACGGAACTTCATTTCCATACCCATGATCAAAAGCACCACCATGGAGCCAGATTGCGACTGGATATCCATGATCCGATTTGCGATTTGGCGCCCAGATATTTAAATACAAACAATCTTCACTCATTTCAGGATAAGGATACTGCTCATAGTTATAGAACTCTTTACGATAAAACGGATTCGATGCCTTAGGCTGTGGACAAATCCTACTATATTCCAGAGCATCTCTAACGCCCAACCAACGATCAGGTGCCTGTGGTGAACTAAAACGCAGATTTCCAATTGGAGGTTTCGCGTAAGGTACACCCTTAAATATCAATTTAGATTCTGTAACTTCCCCTCGCAGAATACCTTGTTCCACTTTTATTTCAACTGTCTTCATAAAAACCTCCAGTTCGAATTTTAATCATATTTTTCAACATTATACCATTTCTAATTTTTAAACTAATGAAGAATACATGAAAAAGAGATCCGCTGGCACAGATCTCAGTTTCTTTTTTGGGAGGGAAAGAAATTTATAATTTCTCTGTCATTTAAGACACTTATAATATACCCAAACCATGTGTGAAATATATGGTGAAAACGTGAAAGTATTGTGAAAGTGTATTTTTCATATAATTTTTCTAAATTTATTCTTAAAAAGGCCTATTTTATCGCACTTTAGTAATTCTGCTCTTGTTATTATCAATAACAAACTTTCATAATCAATGTAATTAATTTTCAAAATTTAGAATAATTATTCAAAAACATAGCAACCTAAAGCATTTTTTAATTTATAGAAATGTGTTAAATATAACAAACAAATCAAAAAAAGTATAATATTAAATATGGTGGTCTTAATATGCATTCCATAATGTATCATTCATGATTTCCTACGTCCTCGTAGCTCAGTTGGATAGAGCGACTGCCTCCTAAGCAGTAGGTCGTGCGTTCAAATCGCATCGAGGACGCCATAGACAACAAAGAGGCTGTATACCTTAAGTAAATTTTCTAGATTTACTTGAAGCATACAGCCTCTTATCACATTACGGTAAAATCTCGAGCCAGTATCCATCTGGATCTTCAATAAAGTAGATGCCCATTGCCTCATTTTCGAAACAAATGCAACCCATCTCTTTATGCTTTTTGTGTGCAGCTTCAAAATCATCTGCCCAAAATGCGAGATGGAATTCACACTCACCCAAGTCATATGGCTGAGGATGATCTTTTAACCATGTGAGCTCCAACTCAAACTCGCCAACCTCACTCTTTAAATACACAATGATAAAGTCATCGCTTGTCTTTCGTCTTACCTCATGTAAGCCAAGTGCTTCGTTATAGAAGCGGATGGATTTCTCCAAATCGGATACATTTAAATTCTCATGAATCATCTTAAATCTCATATCTCTTCTCCTTTCGCTGTCTCGGTGTTTTTGATACGGGACTGATATTGTGGGTATTCTGTGATAAAGCGATGAATCACACTAGAATCTCCCCAGTAATGGATTGGAAAAACAGCATCACAGTCCACATTTTCTAGAAAATATAGTATTCCGTCAGCGTAGTGTGCTTCCAGTCTTGGGTCAAGAGGAACAAAGGCAAGGTCAAAATGTCTGCCCTTAATTTTCCCAATCTCCGCGTGATAGATTGCGCGAAGCTTTTGGTTATCCTCTTCCGGTTCCCCTTCCCAATACCAATCGTTTAAATCGCCACCATGGTAAATAATCCCTTTATCGGTACTCACAATGAAGGCGACACCACTATCGTTTGAAAGTAAGGTCTCAACTTGAATCCCATCAACAAACTGGTAGCATTGATCAGGTTCAACAAAGCTATGCTTTATCTTCATCAGTCTCTTTTCATCGCTTATGTCATTTGCCAGCACCGCCCGATAGTTCAGCCCTCTTTCATCAAGAAGGTCAAAAATCAACGGATTATAGTGGTCCTCATGACAGTGGCTACAAAAGACAATCACTTCCTTCTTTTTATCGAGAAGCGGTAGTTCACCCCTGTAATAGTCAAAAATACAATAGTGGTCTTTGAATTCCACCAAAACACCGCTGTGATTTAAGTATGTTACTTTCATGGTATCACCTCCCAAGAATAACTAGGTACAAATCTACTATATATCCTTTGCCCCCTAAAACAAACTTAGCTATTTCTAATAGCAAATATTTTACCTAAAAAATTTCTACTCTTTCTGTTCCGTGTAATTTCAAAAACAGATTCTTCTAAAGTCTTCCCAAGTTATTTTTCATTACGCTCTTTTCAACGATTTAGTTGATATTCTTATAGATGCCAAAATTGTAAGCACCATAAGCCTTATATAAGTCAATTGGTTGTGGTAGTTTTACAATCTCTGTATTTATAAATGGTATCTTCTCTCTCATCGTCTCCATACATGTCTCATCCTTCCACTTTCTCATATCTAACGTATATCTAAGTCTCTTTCTGAATACTAACCAGTCTAAATAGGCTTGTAAATGTCGTGTGCTGATTCCTTTCTTGTGTCTTATCATCTCTTTGGCTTCTGTATGTAATTCGTTTACTGAAGATACACTGTTTCCACTACTGGTCGTATATCTTTTTTGATTAGCAAGTGATGGTATTACATCTGTTTTCATCTCATTGTTATATGCAAATGCCTGTATACATGGCTTGTCATCTGAAATGATGGTTGAATGTTTTACAAAGTGCTCCTTAAACTGGTCATACTTGCCATAACTTTCTTGTCCAAGTCCCGCTATCTTAAATAGGATGTTGTCATTTTCGTCAGTTGCTGTAACGAGGCATACTTTATGATTGCTTAATCCTCTTAGGTGACGGCTATAGATGCTTGCATTCTTTCTTCCTCTATGCTTGCTTGATACAGCTTATGACGCATATGGAAGCACGTAGTCACAGATAACCCTGTAGCTACACTATCTTGTTCTAATGAAAGACCATTCAACTCACATACAGTAAAGATCTTCCTACAGTCTTGGCATCTGTATTTTTGCTTGTGATGGGGATTAAAACCATTCTTTACATAATGATATGAACCACAATAAGGACAACTTTCTACCTTATTGCACACATTATCATAATTGGTTGTGTCATCTGTTATCTTATCACGGCATAGTTTAGTGATACTTGCTTGAATAAAAGACAGTTCGATAGGTACTAGATGATTTAAGAAATCCTGAGTGGTTCGCATAGAGTAACCCCCGTTTAGGCTATCTATGCCATGAATCATTTATTATCGTGTACATACGTGCACAACAACATACTTTATCAACTAAATCGTTGAAAAGAGACTTACATTATATTTTCTGCAACATCCCCTAGCCTCTAATTGCATTCTAATATATATTTTTCTAAACTGTTTGCTATCTTTTCTAAATTTCCATCTCTATAAACAGAAAAGATATGACCATCCTCATTTTGATAAATAGTAGTTTCACCATTATTAAATTCTTCAATAACATATAAATGATTTTTTTCTACGAAGATATTATCCCTATGTTTCAACGTTAAATTTAATACATTTAATCTTTCAAAATCACAAATACCTGATAGTTCATGTCCATTGAAAGAAGCAATCCCAAATTCTTTAACATAATCTTTATAATCATCAGCAAATTTGACACCCAACTTTTTTTCAACATCAGATATTTCCTGCTCAGTAGTCCCAGATAAATGATACAGAAATTCCTGGTTCTTTATTATTTTAATAATGCTTTTCATTGTTGTCCCTCCAACACAGTAGCAACACCTTTCCAAAACTGCTTTCTTCCAAATCTGTCCCACTCTTTTCTTGCTACTTCACCTAGACCCTCTGTCATTTTATGCCAAATTGCATCATTACCATTCTGTCGATGCTCCTCGCGGGTTAAAATTGCTAATGTATTCTCTGCACCTTGAGCTAGATGATGAACTTCATATGTAAAACCAGTAGATGGATCAAGTGCAGCTAAGCCTTGATTCATTCTTTCTAAGTTGGTACGACCTACCTCATCTTTAAATAACAAGTCAATGTTTCTAATTAGATGATTCTTACCATTTATAACTGCAGAAAATAATCCCTTATCTTTAATGATATTGTATTGATCAATGCTTTGAAAATCCTTAATAACATCAATCGGATATCTTGATTCCATTTGGATTTTTGCTGCTTCGTTCATTGAAAGTCCATGTAAAGTACCCCCTTTTAGCGAGATTACCTCTTGTACACCGCCTCTTAAAGTTCCTGAAATAGCACCCCACTTAAATCCTTCACTTGCAGCTAGAGCACCTTGTTTTACTGCATAGCTCCAATCACCTGTTTCTAGACCTTGAATTATCATCTTTGAAGCCCCACCGAGTACTGCTGAGGATAGTGCAAACTTTGTGGCAGTACTAGCACTAGCCGCGAACACAACACTGATTGCCGGCGCCGTCGGAGCCGATACAATCGACACTGTTACGCATAGAACAATTACACCACTTCCAATTAAGACGTTCTTAAACATACGTTGATAAGTATCATCAGTAATCGTTTCCATAGGTTTTACAATCGTAGTACCATCGTCACCAATGTCAAAAACATATTTTGTACCAGAAAATTGCCGGTTCAACTCACTCAAGGAATATCCGAAGAATACGTTAGTTTTAGAATTATAATTCAATTCATCTATATATTCCTTAGATAGATAAATTGCCTCAACATTCTCTACGAAATACCCTGAATCATTCAATTCTTTTATAAGTTCTGTATATACATTCTCTTCCACATATGTCAAAAATCGAGAATCTTTTTGACTTTGAAAAGCATATTCATTTATTATATCTTCTTCGTTTGAAGTAAATGATATTTCATTGTGCTTATTACTATAGGATTTAGACCCACATCCAGAAAGAACCAGAAGTACACTGAGAATTAATATAATTATCTTCTTCATTTTCCATCCTCTTTATTAGTATCAATTTCTGTAGTAATATTTTTCTTTTTATTATGTAAGAGTACTCCAGCAAAAATAATAAATATAGGTATGATAGTAAAATAAATATAAATATTTATCGTTGTTCCTTTTTTCTTTTCATTCATTTGTTCATATTTATTTATCTCATTATCTGTTATCTGTTCGTCCATTACGGTTGGTTCTTCTATATCTGATATATATCCTTGTGTTCTAAATTGATAATATTTTTCTAATAAGTTATTATCACCAACATAGAATACCTTTTCCGTAATTTGTCCAGTAGTTGTATTTCTTATTGTAAATCGATAAACGCCTTCATCAGTAAATGTATCCATGCTATTAACAACGCTGTTTTTCCTCACATCAAATACGTTTCCATTCAATACACTTCGCTCCACATATACTTCTAAATAATTTGAGTTAGCGAAGTCTACAAGTATCCCATTTTTTGTTGTATTACCATACAACAATTCAGATTGTGTTTCCGTATCTTTAAAGAAAACAACCGTATTACCATTTCGAATACTAAATTTGAAATGTATACTATACTTTGCATGCATGTCCAATATCAGAAAACTTGCATTCTTTTTTACTAGAGAATAGTCCAATGCAACTTCATAATCCCCTTCTTCAAACAAAGATACTTTCGTATCTGCACTTGGAGATGATAGTGCTGTTAGAAAATCTTCATAAACAATAGGTTCACTTTTCTTTCCATCTTTATCAACTTTACATATTAATAAAGTCCCTCTACCAAAATTAGTAGGGCCAACTTCAAAATTGCCATCATATCCCTTATTATCTGATTCTACATACAATCCATCGATTCCATTACACTTGTTTAAGTCAGGTTGCGAAAGTTCGAACCACAAAGACACTTTATCTCCAGTATCTTTCAAAAATATATTTTTACCATCAATAATCTGTTTCCCGGTATATCCGCCAACATAGAAACTACCCATTTGCCAGCCTTGATGTGGGTCGTCTTCTGCTAAATTCCCCGTCTCATACTTCGAATAGTCACTTAAGTCGGTTACTCTTTTTCTTTCACCTAATTTTGATTCTGTGTTTTTGATAGGTTTGGATATTAATGAAGCTTGATTATCTATTGCATAAAATTCATAAACTTCAGCATATTTCCTAGTATTATATTCACTATTATTTATAAAGAATAAAAACTTGCTATCTTTTGTTTTTATACTGAGCTCATATGCAATAGTAATCCTGTAATAACACCCATTCAATAATTGAACATCATTAGCAGTATACAGTGCCCCAGTACTAACTGGAGTAGTTTCAAATAAGTTTGTATTTTCAACTGCATCAACCCAAGTCTTTCGATCCTTGGAAATTTCGACTAGAATAGCACCTTTTCCTACCTTCTCACTCAATTTCTTCCCATTCACTTCTTTACTATTATCTGAAATAAGGTGGTCTTTCGTTTCATCATCTGTAAGATAATGGTCATCATATGTATAATTAATAGAGAAATATCCACCTTCCACTGAGTATGAATGTACTTCATTATCAGCTGAAATCTTTCTTAAATTATTCCCCGAAACTGACAATATCCCATATGTATTATCCAAAGTAGTTTCTATATAACTACTATTCTCATCAATTTCATACTTACTCTTTTTTTCAAAGTGGTACAAATTACCAATTACCGTTTCATTCTCTTCTTCTCCATTTACCTTAAAAACACTAAAAATAATCGGTACAAAAAAGGTAATACACATAAAAATAATAAGTAGCTTTCTATAAAGTCCTCGATTTTTTTGATTTATACAATTCATATTTTTCGCTCCCAGTAATTATAAATATAATATTTCTTTATCTTAATGAAATAGATTAACATAAACTCACTTTTTGAATGATGCTTTCATTATTGATGATACTTGTTTAAATAATCAATAAAAATAGTCAAGAATACTAGTAGTGATTTATTATCATCTTCCCATAGTATACCGTATCTCTTAGATTTATATGTCGCATTTATAACAGATCCGATTGTTTTCCCAGACAGTGTATCAATAATTCTATATTTCCCAAAATTGAAATTACCCATTGCTACCCATGAATTAAAATTTGTTTTATATACTCGTTTATTTCCTTCTGTGGTAATAATGATATCCCCCAAAAGAATTACCTAAATTAAATGAATATTTTACAAATTCTTTTTTACTGAACAGCGATTTATCTTCAATAACCTTTTTCTGAATACTACCTATCTTCCCCTTTAGAACATCATAAAAAGCCAAGGAATACCCATCTTTATTTGTAATCAATAAAGTACTATAAAGTTACTCTTTCTTTTTTATATAAACTCTATAAATACCTTCCCACAATTTCTCTATCATGATCTACAAATAAACAATATTCATTTTCATTTGCCATTTTACTCAATTGCGATTTATTAGTATTCTCTTCAATTACGCTTAAAGCTCCCCCAATTACAGATAATCCCGTGCCAATTGTTGCCCCAACGATCACTTCCTTCATTCACTTCCTTCATTGCACCCTTCAAAGCATCCTTAATTATCTCCATAATATCCCCTTTAGTTAACTATATATATTCTAAGTCTTATTAAAAATATCCTATTTTTTCAACGTGCTAATAATTATCCCTAGGGCAGAGCCCTCAAACGTCCACTGGACATTTGCCTTCTTCACTTTGCTTGAAGCGGGATATTCTCTTTCCTAGATGGCTACACTTTCATATATAATCGCTTATACTCATCTTGTATACCCTGTTGTTTTACATATTTTTGTATCACTGCTTCGTTTGTATTCTTCCCTACACTTGTTACAAAATATCCATCGCTCCAAAACTCTCCTCCCCACAATTTCTTCTTTACCTCAGGATGTTCGGCAAACACTCTCTTTGCAGTTATGCTTTTGACTACTCGTATGATTTTTGGGGTCTCTTGCTTGGCACTGACTGTATCAAAAAATGTACATGATCTTTATCTGTTCCTATTTCCAAAAACGAAATCCACTCGTATCTCAACTCTATCCCCATACATGTTTGCCGAATGCATTCATCCACACTTTCATCTATCACTATGCGACGATATTTTGCTGGACACAAAAAGTGGTACACAAGATTCGATACGTTATGTGATAGATGATAATAACTGCTTTCCTGTTCCGTTGCCCGTAGTCATCCCTTCGAAAGATATTATACACCTGCAATTCACAGGTGTATGTACTGCCCTATGGCAGTAATCTTTCTCAGGCGATTACGCAACAAAACTGCGGGGAAATATGCCCATGCACGACTCCGCTCTTGTTACGTCGTTATTATAAAACCTAGTAATGACCACGAGCACTACACTATTATCCTTTCACCCTTCCTCTTGAAATTCCATACAGCGTTCTTTATTTTGGCTCAATTTTCACACGAAATCACATAGTATTTTGTTAGCACTCTGCATATGAATGTGCTAGAATTTTTTTATCCGAAAGGAGTTTTATATGAATGATAACAAGAAGAAAAAACCTTTTGTGTACTACTATGCGTTTGTCGCAATTGTATTAGTATTACTCAACTTGGTTTTACGACCTGTTCTTCAGCAGGCACAAATTGAAGAAGTTCCTTATAGTACATTTATTCAACAAACCACCGATGACAAAATTGATGAGGTGACGATTGAGTCTTCTCAGATTACATATAAGCTCAAAGATGGTGATACAGTATACTCTACTGTAAAAGTAAATGATCCTGATTTGGTTGATCGTCTCGAAAATCATAATGTGAAGTTCTCTGGTACACGTGTACAACAGGGTTCTATATTTATGAACATCTTCTTTGGTTGGATTCTTCCAATCATCATTGCGGTAATGTTAATGCGCTATATCAACCGTACAATGCAAGGTGGCGGTAAAAATTCTCCACTTGGAGGTGGCGGTCTAGGCGGTATGTTCAATCTAGGTAAGTCAAATGCTCGTGTTTACGATAAAGATAAGACAACGATTCGCTTCCATGATGTTGCTGGTGAAGATGAAGCTAAAGAGAATCTACAAGAAATTGTTAACTATCTACATGATCCAAATCAGTTTAAGTCCATTGGCGCGACTATGCCAAAGGGTATTCTTCTAGTTGGTCCTCCAGGAACAGGTAAGACCATGCTTGCAAAGGCAGTTGCCGGTGAATCAAACGTACCATTCTTCTCTATCTCTGGTTCAGAGTTTGTAGAGATGTTCGTAGGCATGGGTGCTTCCAAAGTTCGTAGTTTATTCAAAGACGCAAAAGAAAAAGCACCATGTATTGTATTTATCGATGAAATCGATGCGATTGGTGGTAAGCGTAATGCAGGTAACTTTGGTGGTAATGATGAGCGTGAGCAGACATTAAATCAGTTACTCACAGAGATGGATGGCTTTGAAGGTAATAATGGTATTGTCGTTCTTGCAGCCACGAACCGTCCTGAAAATCTAGACCCTGCCCTACTACGTCCAGGAAGATTTGACCGTCGTGTTCCAGTTGAGTTACCTGATCTACAAGGTCGTGAAGATATCTTAAAAGTACACGCAAAGAAAGTTAAGACAGAACCAGGCATTGATTACAATGTAGTTGCACGCATGGCTTCTGGTGCATCTGGTGCAGAACTTGCAAATATCATCAACGAAGCAGCTCTACGCGCTGTACGTGAAAAGAGAAATGCAGTTAGTCAAAAAGACTTAGAAGAAAGTATTGAAGTTGTTATTGCGGGCTATCAAAAGAAGAATGCAATTCTAACAGATAAAGAAAAACTAGTTGTTGCGTATCACGAAGTAGGACATGCATTAGTTGCGGCATTACAAACACATAGTGCACCTGTACAGAAGATTACAATCATCCCACGTACTAGTGGTGCTTTAGGTTATACAATGCAGGTAGAAGAAGGTAACCATCCTCTTTACACAAAGTCTGAATTAGAAAACCGTATCGCTACACTTACAGGTGGTCGTGCAGCAGAAGAAGTTGAATTTGGCCAAGTTACTACAGGTGCTTCCAACGATATCGAACAAGCAACAAAGATTGCTCGTGCAATGATTACCCGTTACGGCATGAGTGATGAATTCGATATGGTCGCAATGGAAACTGTAAATAACAAATACCTCGGTGGTGATGCGTCACTTGCATGTTCAGATGGTACAGCTTCAACAATTGATCAAAAGGTTGTAGCACTCGTCAAACAACAACACGAAAAAGCAAAACAACTTTTAACTGAACATAAAGCAGATCTTGATCGAATTGCACAGTTCTTATATCAAAAAGAAACAATTACTGGTGAAGAATTCATGGAGATTCTTGAAAAGAAAGAAGACTTTGAATTACCAGCAGTTCACTAACCTTCACACTCGTGAAGGTTTTTTAGATAAAAAAACCGGCATTCATACCGGTTAAAAGTTTCTCGCTTCGATGTCCATCACCATGTTTACTCTGCGTTCATGACGTCCACCTTCAAATTCAGTATTCACAAATTCATCCACAAGCATCTTTGCTGTTTCGATTCCAATCACTCTTGAACCAAAGGCAATGATATTTGCATCGTTATGTAATCTTGAATATCTAGCACTATATGGTTCAGAGCAGATACATGCACGAATACCTCTTACTTTATTACATGCAATACCGATTCCAACACCAGTTCCGCAGATTGCGATGCCTCGCTCTACTTCACCATTTACAACAGCCATTGATACCTTTTCACCCCAGATAGGATAATCTGTGCTTTCAGATAAATCTGTACCGTAGTTAATAACTTCGTGTCCTTGTGATTCAAGATACGCAACAAGTTCCTTCTTCATCTCTACGGATGCGTGATCATTTGCAATACCAATTCTCATGCGGCTACCTCCTTTTTCAAATCTGAATGATTTTGTCTATACCATAACAAGAACGCTCCTGCTAAGAATACAAAGATTGAAATAAATTGTGATGTGGAGAAGATCCAAATTTGTCCACGGATTAAATCACCACGTAAGAATTCTACTAAGAATCTACCTAATCCATAAAGAACTAAGTACCACGCTGCTGTATCTTCAGGATGCTTACCCTTTAATAAGTTTCTTAATAAGAAAGCAAAGATTAGGAAGTTACCAGCAGAAGAAATTAGCTCTGTTGGAATAACCTTGATACCAGCACCAGGTCCAAGAGACTCTGCCGGAAATTCTACACCATACCAAGCTGTTGTACGAATACCATAACAGCATCCGGCAAAGAAACATCCAATACGTCCGAAGCCTTGTCCAAGTGAAACCGCAGGCATTAGTACATTTGCGTACTTCATAAAGTCCCACTTCTTCCACTTACAATAGATCCACGCCGCAATAATACCAGCGATAATACCACCATAGACCACAAATCCTTCATTACTCAAAATCACAACAGGATTCTTTACAAATGAATCCCATACCGTAAAGATATAGAGTAACTTCGCTCCAATAAACCCAAAGATAATGATAAAGAAAATCATTCCATCAATCTTTTCATATTCTAGTCCTTGTTTTTTTGCCAGACGTTCTGATAACCAGAACGCAAACAATATACCAACTGCAATCATGAATCCATATCCATGTACAGTAACAGGACCAATTTTAAACCAATCATTAAACATTAAAACACTTCCTCCATGTATCTATTTTAAGTGATTGTATCGAAAATGAGAAGTCAGGCTATTCTGACTTCTCTTCTTCCGTATTTGATTTGACAGTTTCTTCTACTGGTTTTTCTTCCACTTCAGCTTCGATTACTCTGCCATTTATTTCAAAGCTCTTCAAAAACTTATGAAATTTATCTGCAATAAATAAGATTACAAAAATATCTGAAATACCACAATAAACCAAACTAATACCAATCACGACAAATAAAGTTTTTTGTAATTGTACCCCTGTTAAGAAGAACATAACAACAAAGCCTAAAACAATAGATACTGCAGATAAAACAATATACGTAAAATATTGCGAAGAACCAATACGTTTTGCAACAACAGCATTTTGCAATTTACCAATTCCATCTGCGATAATCAAAAGCCCTAATAGTACCGGTATAATATCCAGCAAAATCTGCTGTTTAAAAATAATGATAAGACCAGCTGTAATTGCCATAATTCCAATTGAAAATTCATTACGGCGTAAACTATCCTTTACGTTAATTACAAAATATGTTGTTAAAGATACGATACCGTATACCACAAGAGCAATTCCTAATACATATGCAATAAGATTGCGGCTACTCTCTGGATAAATAATCAACAACAATCCAGCAATAATATATCCAATTCCGACTAAAATAGATCTCCATTTAATTTGTTTTAACATATTAACCCCTTTTCCATAGAAATATAGTAACACCAAAATATAAAAGAAATCATATGAAACATATCTTCCTAATAAAAAAAGCTCAATTGAGTATATCTTGGTTGAGCTTTTCATTTATTTTTAGTGTTTTTGTAGACGTGTTTTGAATAAATAGAGTGTCATTGCAAGACCTGCCACAAATAACAACGCAAAGGATGTTATAGATGTAGAATCCGATGTTTTTACAGAACTTACTTGTCCGTGTGACTCTTGTTGTGATTGCGTAGAAGGAATTTGTGCCGACTTCATTTTCACAAAATAATATACCGAGAACTTGTCATGGGAGAATGTAATCTCATTTCCATCCGTACTTTCTACATCAATTTTTTCCAAAGAACCATCATGCTTACGGTGATAAATTTCAACACCTTCCGAAGACATTGTCTTCAAACTCACACGTACCTGCTTCTTTTCATCTACTGTAATTTCATTTCCAGCTTCATCTGCAAAGTAAATATCATATGCTTCGTACTTCTCTACATTATTTAATTCTAAGCTTGCTTCCACAGAATTAATATGAAGAATAGCTGGCTTTTTCTCGGGCTTGCTTGGATTCATCGGTTTCTCTGTTTCAGTCTTTTTATTGCCAGAAATTTTCTCTGTACCAAAGTACGCATCCGCAGAAGGTACTTCATCTGTAATACTCTTCCAATACAAAGGTTGATCATTTTCACTTGAAACTGTTAGAACCTTTCCATCTGTTGCCTTACCAATCGTTGTATCAAATAGCTCAACACCTTTTTCATGTGATTTACCTGGTGTTGAACCCTTTCCATATGCATTGCCTCCATTCAAGATTGCATACTTAACTGTAATCTTTCCGGTACCCACAACAGCGTTACCAGCATGTCCCCATGTTGAAGCACCACCAATAGCAACAAGTTTTCCTTTTCCTGTTACTTCACCATTGGAAAGTTCTAGAGCATTACCACCAATAGATGTCGTTGCAAAACGACCACCACCATATACACCTAGTGTAGAGTTTTCTGTTACATTAACAGTGCCATTTTCAATGCGTAAGGCAGGTTGGCCACCAACCTTCTTACCGTTATATTCACCCGTAGCAGATTCATCTCCACGAATATAAACTTGACCCTTTATCGTAACATTCCCTTTGGCAACAACAACTGGAGTGTCAATTTTCTTAGCTTTATTACCATCTGTTAAGAAGTTTGCATTAGAATAAATTTTAGAATCTTCAAGGGTTGCACCATCCTCTAAAATCAACTGTCCGTTAATCATAGCACCAGTGAGGAACTTCGCATTCCCTAAATGGTCAACTTCATGGTTCATCTTAAAGGTACCACCCTTCTTTACAACGATTTCTCCATAAATAGAAGTATCTTTTAGATTTAACTTTGCGCCATCTTCAACAACAATACGTACACTACTATTCACAATCATATTAACCATTGTAAGATTAGCACCTGATGGAATCACAAGGGTATGCTTGATTTGACCACCTTGCTCAATTGCTTGTCCTAGTTTTCCATATACACCTGTCGTATTTGATCCATACCATGCTTTGATGTCTTTTGGCACCGTCACGGTCTGAGATGCATCGTGTGTAAATTCTGTAATCACCCATGGATTCATATCCCATATATATTTTCCATCTTTCATCTTTCGTGCATTTTCCACTTTGAGATGATCTTCCAATTTCTCATTTGTACCATATACTTGGAAATATAAAACATTTGAACTTGCTGTTCTTCCTGCAGCATCTTTCACATTTACCTTAACAGGATATTTCCCAATCTTATTTGGCGTTCCAGATAGTGTGATTGAACTATCATATACGTTATATACTGCTTTCATACCAGATTCCGGTGAAAGTTCAATCGTAAATTGCTTACGATCTGCATATAAATTCTTCATCTGGCTTAATGGCTTCCAAGCACTTTCTGACACGATAGCATCTTCGCTTTCTACTTCAGCCGCCTGTACTTGTACGTTACTATTCTTATTTACGCTTGTAGATGTACTTGCACCTGAGATTGCATCGTACTTCTTTTGTCCTTGAATAGCACCTTCAAACGAACCAATGATTCTAACCTTGAGAATCTTTGTAGAGTTAACCTCTTCATCTTTCTGCGCCACAAAACGTGTACCTGCCTTGTTGGATTTTACATATTTAAAATGATATACTTTACCATTCTTTAATGTAACTGATACTAGTGCATCATCCCCTGGCTCATTCATGATAATTGCATGATGATCTTTATCCAAATAGTAACCACCGTTAAATGCTAACCACTTACTCGTTTTTTCTTCTTGTACTGCATGGTTGATTTGAATCTTTGTAATTTGATTGATTACTTCCTTCGGTTCAACACTAATCTTATAATCTCCAAAGGAACTTACATCTGTCAATTTCACAACCTGTGAATTTTCCTCTGGCTGTTTCTCCGTATCTGGTGTTGGAGTTTCTGCCGGTTTTGTTGAATTCTCATTTTGTAAAACAAGTCTTTCCCCAACTTTATTTGTAGACTTATTGTATTGGTATTGATATACCTTACCGTCCTTCATCGTTAGCGATAGCTTAGCACCATCATTTGGTTCATTCATAATGATTTTATAATTTGTTTTATCCAAGTAGAAACCACCATTAAATGCTTGGTATTTGTTCTCTTTTTCTTGCTGATCAACACCATCAATTTGAAGCTTTGTAATATCATTTACATATTCTTGTGGTTCTACCTGTACCTCAAACTGTCCCAAGAAATATGTATCCTTCAACTTCAAATCAACTTTATTATCTTCTGGTTTCGGAGTTGTTTCAGGTTGAGGCTTTTCCTCTTCTGGAGTATTTTCCTTTGGTGTCTCTTGGTTCTTCTTTGTAAATATCACACTGCTCTTATCATAAATACCAAAGAAGCTCTGAGGATTTTTAATTGTAACTTTTAAATCTCCGGAACTAAAATGAATTGTAACAACATCATTTTCTTTTAACGATGAGATGCCAATATTACCATCCTCTAGTAATGCATATTTTTCCGAAGCTATCAAATCGGATTTCTTATCAACTTTTGTGTATTCCTTATCATTAACAGAAACACCTATGATATCGCTCATATATCCCGCATCATTTAATTTGAGTGTATTTCCCAAAATCGAATACCCACTATCTATAATCGTAGGTTCCTCTGCAGCCTTTCCAACAAAGCTACTTTGAAAAGATACTACGACTATAATAAATGCAATTAAAATCTTACGAATACCGTTTTTTACCATTTTCATTTTACCTGCCTTATTCTAAACAAAACAATTGCTTTAATAAGTTAGCATATACTAACCTTCTCGTCAAGATTCATTTACAATAAGTACATAACATAAAGAAAACCTAATATTTATCTTTATTTTATTGCATAAAATCAAATGTATGAACTCCTGTTTTAAATACACCAATGTTATTTCTATCCTTGTTCTAACATATGAAAAGGCGATGTATAAGCACACCGCCAATCAATTTCTCTTCAAATTCAGACGATTTAAATTCATTCCTTTTTGTACTCTTGATATAGACTATCCCATGTCGGCATTTTGCTCCTAAGTTCATCAAAATTTTGCATTTCTAAATGTGGATTTTTGTTTCGCAACGCATTGAAACTATCATCTAGATGCTGCATTTCAGCTACGGCATTCCGACAATGATCACTCGCAATCAATGCCCCTAGCTTTGTCTTCGCGATAGACCACAGAATAAGTTTTAAAAGAATACCACGAATTCCTACCAAGTTCTTATCATCATTTTTGGGACGAATCTGCATACCAATTGATTTGAGAAAAGCATAAGCTTCTTTTGTCGCTTGCACATACATTGTTATATCTTTCATTGTGACTGTTCTAAGATTGCAATGATGACCATAGGAAAGATATACCGCTGGCAGAATGAAAGCCACATGACAAAATAGCCAACTCTCCATATCATCCATAAAGCAAAGCTTCATATTAGAACCACAGAAAAGCTTTTGAAAGAAGGTCTGCTCTTCAAAACATAATTCATTTTTTAAATGTCCTATTGTAAATTCCGTTTGATTAAAACTTACAACTTCCGTGTAATTTTCATGTCGTAATCCAGCACTGGCTTGAAAAGCAAATAAAATATCATTCGGATGTTTTCCTTTTTCTTCGAGTCGGCGTTGCATTTCAGTACTTTGCAAATTATTTCCAACTAGCACAATATATTTTGCTTGAATTTCTGCTAATGTATCTAGAATATTCGCCTGCTGTTGATTCTGCATGATGGAAAATACCACATCATACACTTGGCCATCATATTTAGATAATACCTTTGGATAATCAATCCACTTATTTTTTCCTGAATGAATTTGCAATCCTTGACGTTCCAACACTTCTTTCCAGCAGCCTCTTGAAACAACGGTAACATCATTACCTGCTTTACAAAGTTCGTGTACAGTCAAAGATCCAATGACACCAATACCATATACTAGAACCTTCATATATTTCCACCTCTTTTATTCAAGCCTGATATGCTTTCGGTAAGCACATAGATCTTGCCTGTTCTTCTGTATTGTTTGACTCGTCGTAGCCGTCGAAAGGTGCATGCGGATTTATCGGCTTTTGTGTTTTCTTCCATGCATTACAAACCCTGTCAATATGACGAAAGGCAAATTCAAAATCATCTGTCCATCCTGTGTGACCAGTGCAGATAACTAGCTTTAGGCCTCAATGTCCCAGAAGTGCACACAGTCAGTTTATTCAATGCGCAGCTTTGCGCTTTGATTGCAAACTTTACTCTGAAATAGAACTGATATATGCCTCTATCAGCCTCATCTCCTTTGACCTTCCCAATTATTAAAAAATATCAGGATAAAAATCATTCCTATCTTTACATGCTTCCTTATTTTTCCCCAACTAAAAGAGCAGACCCACTAAGCTGCATCCATAGAGACTCCCAGTGTGACATAAACAATCCTTCTGTCGTGGGAATTAGCTCCACATTGTGATAGCCCATACTTTTGAGTCTCTCCACAAAAATGTTCATATCGCCATACCTTGATACGGAAAAGATGTCATGAATAGCAAAAGAACCGCCCTTCTTCAAAACACGCAATGTTTCTAGAAGAATCTCCTGTCGATTCTTTGAAGGTATATTGTGATAAACATAATTGCTGGTAACTGCATCAAAGCTTTCATCCGGGAAGTTTAGTGAAACAGCATCGCCATGTATAAAACGAGTATTTCCTACACCTTCTGCCATTGCATTTCTTTCACAAAGCTCTTGGCTGAACGAAGCATATTCCTTGCCCCAACGATCAATCCCAGTAATCACCGCATCTGGATTTCTCTTTGCACAAGCAATTGTTAATGCACCACTTCCACAACCGACATCAAGACAAGACCCTCCAGCAGGCACTTTTACATATTCCGCAATTCCCGCAATGATTTGACGAGACATCTGCCTTTTGCCACGATAGTCAAATGCTTTATACATGGCAATCAACCACAACAGTACAACAAATAAGCCAACACACAATATACCTACAATGATCCGCACGAAAATATATTTAATTATAATACCAATCGTTGCCATAACCACTAATGCCGCTGCTACCGCAAAAATCAGTCCTTTCGGTACCCAGTTCTTATAATCTACTTTCACGATTATTCTCCTTTCATAAATAAATATCTAAACATATAGCAAAATTCCAATCCTTCATTCAGCAGATATTTTTAGCAAGCATTTTGCAGAAAATTTCTGGATAAACTGTAAAGGATTCTGCATGTCCCATACCGATGTTTTCCTGTATCTTCGCCCAAGGAAGATTTTTTCTAATATAGGCAAGATCCCAACTACGATCTTTCCTCTCTTCTGCTCCATACCAGTAAAAAACTTTTCCAACAGGCTTCAACAAAGGAAGTGCAACATCGTAATTGTTTGTAGAGTAGAATCCTCGCCATATGGTTCGATTATGCAAGCTATGCAGACAATCCCTTACATAAATGACATCTTTCTCGGAATACTTGTTTGAATTCATCATCTTCCGTAAAACTTTTACACTCATATGTTTCACTAGCCAAATCATCATAAAATCACGCAAACATATCAGATATCTAAGTGGTTTCCATAGTTGATACGGTGTGATTCCTCCATCTATTACGTAGGTATCAGCCGTGATGTTTCTATCAGATAGAAGACGAATAGTGACTGCACCACCCATTGAACAGCCATAGATGCATTTTACATGTCCACCACAATGTTCCTGCACCCAGTTTTCAACGCAAGAAGCAATTTCCTCAATCGAAGTATATTGTTCATTTGGCTCCTGAGAATCATGTCCAGGCATGGTAGGAACAACGACATGATAATTCTTGCTACACTGCGGAATTACAAAATTGAAAGCACTTGGATTCATTAGCATCGGCTGCAACATTACAAGCGTTGGATTCTCTCTATTCCCGTATTCCTGAAATCGCATGATTTTTTTCCTTCTTCGTCAACATCAACCCACTGTCCGTTACTGCGATAGGATTTATTTTTGCTAGTGGACTGTCATCTGCCACAATCATATACTCACATATCTCATCACCATTTGAACATGTCTTTGGTCGTATTAGATATAATTGTAATGCTTGTATCATAAGATGATCCATATTACAAAGATATGGCAAAATCTCCATGATTCCATGTTTCTCACAGTAGTCTTTAATTGGACATCCTCTTAGTACGAAATGAATACCATCATTGATATCATGTTGCACTTCCATACCCCATGTATTATGCCAATCTTTATGGAGATGAGGTTCTAGTTTTTTCTGGTAATTTTCTATACGTCTTATCAAAAGACTTCGTAGAACTTTTCTTTTCATCAAAAACCTACCAGGAATCTTCTGTAAGATATTCAAACCATCCTCCATAACCTCATGAATTACAGTATCAATCTCTTCCTTTGTTAAGTTTCTTCCTACCACATCATAGAGTGCAAAAATCCACGCTGACTTATATAAATTATGACTCAGTACATTAGCTTCGCCACCAATATCTGGCAATTCATCTAAAATCTGACAATATCTCTCTTTCGTCTTATGCCAATAAAAATCAGCTTTATTGGCACCATAACGACGAGTAATTAAATTCCTGCATGCATGTTCCATTATCTTTTGAGATTTTCGTATGATTTTCATCTTCTCTTTCTGATTTAGCATTTTATTCTCCCCTCCTTTAAAAATAGTTATAATCAAATATTCTCGTAACAATTACGTTCCTATATTCCAAAAAATGGACCACAGAAAGTCTCTCCGTGCCCCAATAATTTTCTATCTCCTTCTACTGGAGCATCTCTTTTCATTCTCAGAATAGCACAGTTTGTCATAACTAACAACATATTCTATACATTGAAAAATTGAGCGTCAGTAAAAGTTTTTGATTCTTATGTATTATGTGTATATACTGCAATATACCTTCTACATTTATGTCCTTTTCAGTATCGAATCTTAGTTAAAACACAACTGAAAATTCAGAAATGATACTGCATTCTATCTAAATAAAAACGACTTCAAGAAAGTCGTTTTTATCATTCAGTGGAGCTGAGGAGAGTCGAACTCCTGTCCAAGAATAGTCCCACATTTGTGCATCTACAGTTTATCTCACTGCAAAGTAAGACAATAACCACGACAGTGAGCGAACAAGTTATTGAATTTACCTGTAAATTGTCGGGTTCACCCTACAGGCATTAGGTTCACCGTATCCATTTATTTACGCAATCAATGCAGAATGGCTAAAGTATTGACCGGGTTGCTGCAACGCATCTAGCGTTCTTAGGCAGCAAAAGCGAAACTATTTGTTCTATTTGCGTTTAAATTTATTTAGTGATTAGGTCACAACTCCACTGCCGCACAAATCAAACATAAACCTGTCGAAACCATGACAGCCCCATAGTTTGTAACGCAATTGGAATATAACACGCTAAGCGTTTCATTGCAAGTATATCGCAGTACCATTTTAGCACCAACGAAATACATGTTTTTCATTAAAAGCATCGAAACCACCATGTAATGATTTCGATACTTTTAGATTTATATTTAATGAAACTTTAGTGCCTTCTCCATTGCACGTTTCGCATCGCGTAACTTCTCTGTTTCACGCTTGTCATAGAGATCTTTACCCTTTGCCAGTGCAATTTCAAGTTTGGCCCTTCCATCCTTCAAGTACATACGTACCGGAATTAATGTATATCCCTTTAACTTTACTTTCTGATGTAAACGGAATATCTCTAGTTTATGTAACAGTAGCTTTCGATCACGTGTTTCATCTACATTGAAGATATTCCCGTACTTATATGGAGAGATGTGCATTCCTTTAATCCAAGCTTCTCCACGATAAATGGAGATATAGGAATCTTGAAATTGAATCTTTCCTTGTCTAACTGATTTAATTTCAGTGCCTGTCAAAACAATGCCACACTCAAACTTCTCCTCAAGGAAGTAGTCATGTGAAGCACGTCTATTTAGAGCTACTGTTTTTTCATGCGTCTTTTCTACCATGCGTCATCTTCCTTCCGGTTGATTTTCCTTTAAAGAATGATTTCTTATCACTCTGTTTTATATGCGATGGTTTTGAACCATCAAATTTACCGCGTTTTTTGGGTGAGAATGGTTTTTTATCCTTCTTGTCACCGAATTTCCTATCTTCTCTTGACTTACGTGTTTGTGAAGAACGACGATCATTTGAAAAACGATCACGTCCTAAAGAGAATCTTGATGGCTTCTTTGCAATCGCAAAGTCTACAGTACCTGCATCTTTATTCGCATCAATAACTGTTATCTTAATAGGCATGCCAATACGATATGTCTTCTTACGTCTTTGACCTACAAGTTCAAAACGATCTTTATTAAACTCATAATAGTCATCATCTAAGTCCGCAACACGAATCATACCTTCTACTGTGTTTTCAAGTTTCACATACATGCCAAAGCTTGTAATGCTTGAAATAATACCAGAATAAGTCTTGCCAATTCTTTCATGCATGTATTCCGCAATCTTCATATCTTCACATGCATATTCAGCATCTTGACTATTTCTTTCGCGAATGCTTGCATGTTCAGCTTGTGCCTTGCATTTCTCTAGATCAATTGTGCGTTGTTCTAAGTTATCGTTCGCTTGGAAACAATACTTGCGTAACATACGATGTACGACCAAATCTGGATAACGACGAATCGGAGAAGTAAAGTGTAAATATTCATCTTCTGCTAGACCAAAGTGTCCAATACAAGAAGCATCATATCGCGCTTTCTGCATACATCTCAATAACATTGTACTTAGTACTGGATATTCTGGAATATCATGTACAGATGCCAAATATCTCTGCAATTCATTTGGATAAATCGCTGTTTTACCTAAAACCAACTTATGTCCCATACCCTCGGAGATACGCACAAATTCTTTCATCTTCTTTGCGGTTGGTGACTCATGAATACGATAAATGGATGGTACATCTAACCACTTCATATAGTTGGCTACAGATACATTAGCCGCAATCATGCAGTCTTCAATCATTCTTTCCGCATGACCACTCATACGTGCATGTACATCAATTGGATGCCCATTCTCATCCACTTCCACGACTGTCTCTGTGCCGTCAAAGTCGATAGCACCCTTCGCTGTACGATTTACACGAATTGCATCAGCACAATCTCTTAAATCAAAAAAGAGATTGCCTAAATGCTTATATGCTTCTTGTAGTTTTTCATCACCATCTAGAATCTTATTTACATTTGCATATGTCATACGTTCTGTAGAACGGATAACACTTGGATAAATGGAGTATTCCTCAATCTTACCACTGTGATTGACATTCATCTGACATGTGATTGTTAATCTTTCTACATATGGATTTAAAGAACAGATACCATTACTTAACTCATGTGGTAACATTGGTACAACCCTGTCTGTCACGTATGTAGAACAACCGCGTGCAAGAGCTTCCTGATCCAAAGCACTATCTTCTGTTACGTAATGCGATACATCTGCAATGGAAACCTTTAACACCCAACCATTTTCAACGGGCGTAACACCCACTGCATCATCAAAGTCTTTCGAGTCATCGCCATCAATGGTAACGATAGTTTCACTAGTTAAATCAACGCGGTCTTTCTTATCACTTTCCTGAATTTCCTGGGGAATTGTTTTAACCTCTTCCATAACAGCTTCAGGGAATTGTGGATCAATATCATGGTCAAGAAGTATCGCAAGAATATCTACTCCTGGATCATCCTTGTAACCAATTACACGTTCAACATATACAACAATTGCTGTTCCATACTTCTGTATACGACAAAGAACCTTCATTCCCTCAACAGGAAGAAAATCTTGGTCATATTTTACTGTGATTAATTTATCCTGTAGCTTTTCATCATCAGGAATAAACTTTAGTCTTTTCCCACGTGGCAAAAACGTACCAATCATAAAATCCTTTGCACGTGTAATTACTCGTAATACTTCACCATAGGTTTCCCAAGGCTTGCAGCGAACAAGAACAGTATCTCCATCTAGTGCAGTATTTTGATCAGTAGGATCAATCTTAATTGACTCCTTATCTTCACGGTCTACAAAGCCAAGGCCAGAACGATTGATAGAAATTCTACCCGTCATGACTCCAGCCTGCTTTTGTGTTAAATATTGGTTATCATCTGCTCTAAATAATAGTAATTCACGTTCTAATTCAGATAATGCTTGGCTTACTTTCACGAAATCCGATGAGGAAGTCATCCCAAGTGCACTTAAAATATCGTCCACTCTACGATTCTTTTTTGGATGATTTTCAATATATTCTAATATTCTCTCTTTTAAATTCTCCATAATTCTTCTTTCTGTTACAGCCTGTCTTTAGCTGTATCTATTCTGTATCTTTGTAATAAGCAATATCTGATAATATTCAATGTTTCTTCGTAAGAAAAAACCGGCTTTCACCGGTTACTTAATCACTCTTATCGCGATAACTAAAGCAAAAAATGCAATTCCAAGTACCAACGTTAAATTAGAAATGACCTTTTCGGACCCTCTTTCCTTTGTGTTGGCAAATAGATTTAATCCGCCATTTCCAGTAAATGCACTAGAAATACCGTCAGATTTTCCACCCTGTAATAGTGATAAAATAATCAGCAAAGCCGATACAACCATTAATATAGCGTTAAGCATCTAAAAAGCTCCTTTCGCTTGCCACAGTATTATAACATCGGTTTATATTGATGTCCAATATCACTTTATTCCTTCTCGAAATTCTCACCTTCTGGCTCTGTAGGTTGTGGTTTAGCAACAACTTTCCCTACCCCTTGTTTCTTTTATATAGATGATGCCAAGTGCAATAACACTCGCTAGATATAAGACATACCCTAAGCCAAAGCATCCCTGACGCATTACATAGAATGGATTCCAAAGTATAAAGTAATGCGTGTTGCAAGAATTGATTTTCCTAATACCTTTACATCCTTTGACAACACCCCGCGAATAACAACTACTACAAGAGCTATAGTTGCTAACGCAAAGAATAATTTTCTACCAAATACAGTTACCACAACAGAACTATTGATCCTAAAGTGTGATAACTGTGACGCAATTAGTGCAATACTTACATTGTTGATTATACAAAATTAATACATTCTAAATTATTCATACTCGTTTTCTATTCGAAACATGCATGCATAATTAAATCTGCGGAAAGAAAATTCGTAGTAATCTTGTAAAATCAGGTGAATCACTCTTTCCATCCTTGATACTCATTGCTAGTTGTACACTGTCTGTAATAATACCATCTACATTCGAAACCATAAATCGTATGATCGATCCAAAGGAATTTGCAGTCCATACATCTACCTTTTTACCTGCATCATGTAAGTCATCAATTCTCTTTGTGGTTGCTAGTTCCTCTTCTAAGCCGATCGCATCCACTTCCATTGATTCAATCTGACCATAAGCGATATAGCAAAGATACTCCGTCTCAACATCAGGATAGGTTTTCTCAACTTGTGTAATTAGATTCGCATTTAAGCTGATAATGCGTACTTGATTCACCATATTTCTTTCCACAAGCATTTGGTATACATCATTTGCCATCTGCATACCTGCACTTTTACCCTTTAATTCGATATAGAGTTTGATTTCATCTTTAGCAGTATTTAGTATCTCTTCTAATGTTGCGATTCTCACCCGATGACCATCAGGTGCAGTGATTCTGAGTTTCTTGATTTCTTCTAGTGTTAGTTCTTGTATTGTACGTGGATCATTGCATAAACGTTTCAACGTATTATCGTGGAATATAACATAATGACCATCTGCAGTTCTTTGTACATCAATTTCAGATGCTGTCGCACCAGCCTCTATCGCTGCACGAATGGATTCCACTGTATTCTCTGTGGATAAGTCTCCACCACCACGGTGTGCAATCACCTCTGTTGTATATTCCTTAGGAAATAAATCATCAAAAATCATCGCACCACCATAGCCAAATATTAGTGAAGCCAAAAGACTAATGGATACGACAAAGCGGAAACTCTTTTGGAAAAGAACAGGTGTTTTAAACTGTGCTTCTTGATATCCTGCAAATGTGCATTCATCATACACACGTGTCAGGCACATCGCTTGTGCCTGAATAAATATCATTGTAAATAAGAAGATGAATATCAATCCCATAATCACTACCATGATGATCAGATAGTGATACCAGAATCTTGCTTGCATAATCAAATGTGACACATAGTACGGTATAACAACGATACTTATAACACCTACTCCAAGTATCAATACGAACATAGCGAAGAACTTTAGGTATGCCCAAACAATTTTCTTCCAGTTCTTAAAAAATAGACTCCTTGATTCATGCATGGATGTTGCCAGTGAATAGTTGTCAAATAACACTCCATGGAAAGTGAATACATGTATGATTCCAATAAAGTCTAAAACTAGTACAAGCACTGCATATGCAAGCATATATAAATGATTCGAACGTATTACAGAATAAATAAACTGTGGCACAGCATGCTTTGTTAAACGCAAGCCTATCATCGCGGTATTCAGTGGAATGATCACCGCAAAATACATTCCAATTAGACATCCTCTAAAGTTAATAAATTTTCGTGATATACGAATTGCAGTTGAGATGATTTCCTTCATCTTTTTCTTTTGATTGTATAGGATATTACGACTCAATAAAATCAGGATGATAATATCAAATGCCATATATATCGTAAATAATATTGTGATTGTAATTAATACAGCCCAACCATACCAACTACGTAATAAGGACGGTAATTCTCCACTACTGACAGAGTAGATCCCTGTTAAGTTCATAATGGATCCTAGGATGCCCTCCGCAAAAGAAAACATCATAAACAAAATGATTTTTGCAGGAATTTGATAATACAAAATTTCTGGTAAACCATGCCAATAATAGCGAAATGAGAATACTCTATCATGTGCTGGTGACTTCTTGGTTGTTTTCATACCTACTATTTAACCACACTATTACACTCTGCGCACATGAATTATCTTTCACAAAAAGAAAGTACCCAGATGGATACTTCCTGACTTAGGTTATTTACTGCTTATTGTTCACAAGCCAAATCAAACAGAACATTTGCGTAAATTGCGCAGGCAAGAATCATTGTTTCGATTTCAAAACCCTCATCTGCTTCATGTTCAGCACCAACCCATGATGCATATTCACGTGTTGGGAAGATTGGTCCAAATGCCGCAAAATTCTCAAAACTACGAGCATATGTACCGCCACCAATACGTAGAGGAGGTGTATAAGTATCTCCACTAAATGCACGATAGTGCTTCAGACATGTCTGAATAAGTTCACTATTAGGATCATTTAATAACCACTTAGAATCATCTACTAGCTCTGTATCAATATGTAATACTTCCTTGATGATATCTGCACTTCTCTTTAGTAAATCACTACCTTCACATTCATTTGGGTAACGATAATCTAATGCGAAGTATACCTGTCCATCTTCAATATTTGCTTTACCCATATTGAATGTTAACGGTCCCATGTATGCACCATCATAAGCAACTTTCAATCCAACACCATACGGATCCTTGAATAACTTCACAGCATTTAAACTGAATTCATCGTTATAGCAACTGCCGACAAATTCAAACATCTTCACAGCCGCATTTACACCCATATAAGGACGAGATGCGTGGAATGGTTTACCATCAATATGATAATGTGCCCCAGCTTCATCCTCGTGACATTCACCAGTTAATTCATTGGCAAGTAAGAACTTCTCAAAGTATTCCTTCTCAAGTGGCTTATCAACGATAACATCAGCCTTACCGATAACTACATTAAACGCAGTACCGGACTTCATATACTTGATACAGGAATCAATCTTTCCCTGTGCAGCAAAATCTAAGATACCCTTTTCTGCATAGATACATGGGAAGTCCGCATCTGGTACGATACCCATAATTGGATTCTTACGTACTTTCTTATAGTAAAGAATACCTGCAGAAGTATTTTCTTCATCTGTACCTAAAATCATTTGAATATTATGTTTTAACTTATAACCCTTGTCCTTTAAAATCTTCATTGCGTAATATGCTGCAATTGCAGGACCCTTGTCATCACAAGTACCTCTACCCATGATATAGCCATCTTTGATTTCTCCACCGAGTGGATCAAATGTCCAGCCATCACCGATAGGCACAACATCCAAGTGACCTAGTACACCAACAGATTCTTCTAAATCACCATACTGAATCACACCAGCATAACCATCTACATTCTCTACTTTAAAACCATCGCGTTTACCAATCTCTAACGCTTTGTCTAAGCACTTTGCAATGTTTGGTCCAAAAGGTGCTTCTTTTGTCGCAGCAGCATCATCACGTACAGATTCAATTTTTACAAGCTGTCGTAAATCTTCAATCATATTATCTTGATACGCACGTGCTTCATCAATAAATTTCATCATTGAAATCCTCCTACACTAATAGTATCATTCAATTCTTTTTTTAAGGGAATTCACATGATAAATTGTTTGTATTTTTTCATAATTCCAAGAATGTTCTTGAAAACTATATACAATCTTTGACCTATCAAGCTTAGCTTGACAATTGATTCCATGCAGTATTACTATTTTTTATATTTTTTAGGAGGTTTTACAACATGAAACAACAGCGAATGAATCTTCTCTTACGTATATTATTTATTCTCTTGATGATTGCGATATCTGGTGCTGCAGTTCTCCAAATCTGCGCACCAGAATATATGGGTAGTCATGCGGCATATGGTATCTCAACAGGATGGCAAAGAGAAATTGGTTTCTGGAATATAGCAGTACTTGTAATATTAATTACTGCCTATCGTCATTATAATTGGATCTATTTACAATCCATTCTTCTCGCTTTGATTCTTGGTGGTATTGGGATTGGTACAAATCACTTTATCCATTACTTACAAATGCACGAAACTGTTAATCTAGTAGGAGCTATCGAAAATTATCTACTTGTGATTGGTTGGATGATTGGATGGACTATTGAAAAAAACAAACAACTATAATAAAACGCTATTAATTACTTGGGGTTAGGCTACCTTCAAAAATAAAAACCTCTCAGTTTTTAACTTTTTGCTAAGAAAGAAAAAACCAGAGAGGAAGCCATAAATGGCTATTGATTATATTATCATATTTACTGTGAATTTATACCAATATTAAGTTCATAGTCTATACAAAAAATCTATATTCATGAAAAAAGTTCACATATGAGTGAACTTTTTCAAATCATTCTTATTTTGAAGAAAGAGCCTTAACGTTGTAGAAAGCCTGTCTTCCACGGTATTCTGCAACTGAACCTAATTCTTCTTCGATTCTCATCAACTGGTTGTACTTAGCGATACGGTCTGTACGGCTCATAGAACCTGTCTTGATCTGACCAGCGTTTGTAGCAACTACTAAGTCAGCGATTGTTGAATCTTCAGATTCACCTGAACGGTGAGATACAACTGCTGTATACTTAGCTTCCTTAGCCATTTCGATAGAATCTAATGTTTCTGTTAATGTACCAATCTGGTTAACCTTGATTAATACAGCGTTAGCTGCCTTTAATTCAATACCCTTCTTGATATATGTTGTGTTTGTAACGAAGAGGTCATCACCAACAAGCTGAACCTTTTCGCCTAAACGTTCTGTTAACTTAACCCAACCATCCCAGTCGTTTTCAGCTAAGCCGTCTTCGATTGAGATTAATGGATACTTCTCTACCCATGAAGCTAACATGTCAATCATCTGTTCAGATGTCTTGTCACCTTCACCGGAACGTGTTAATTCATAAACACCCTTTTCAGCGTTGTAGAATTCAGAAGCAGCTAAGTCCATAGCGAAGCAAATATCCTCACCTAACTTGTAGCCAGCCTTTTCAACAGCTTCAACCATTAAAGCCAATGGGCCTTCGTTACCTAATGTTTCTAATGGACCGTTGTTTCCAGGTACGCATGATGGAGCATATCCACCTTCATCACCTACAGCTGTGTTGTACTTGTAGGACTTTAATACCTTCTTTAATACATGGAATACTTCAGAACCCATACGAACTGCTTCGTGTACGCTCTTAGCACCTACTGGCATAATCATGTATTCTTGGCAGTCTGCAGAAGAATCAGCATGCTTACCACCGTTTAATACGTTCATCATTGGAACTGGTAATACCTTAGCATTGGCACCACCAATATACTTGTATAATGGCAAGCCACAAGCATCAGCAGCAGCACGAGCAGCAGCTAATGAAACAGATAATGTAGCATTTGCGCCAAGGTTGCTCTTGAATGGTGTTCCATCAAGATCAAGCATTGTCTTATCAATTAAGTTCTGGTCAAATACATTTAAACCGATAACCTTTGGAGCAATCTTTTCGTTAACGTTAGCAACAGCTTTTAATGTACCTGTGCCAAGGAAACGACCCTTGTCACCATCACGAAGCTCTAAAGCTTCACGTTCACCTGTAGAAGCGCCTGATGGAACGATAGCACGTCCCCAAGCACCGGACTCAGTTGTAACTTCACATTCTACTGTTGGATTTCCACGAGAGTCTAAGACTTCACGTGCGTGTACTTCAGCAATTGGATCAATAAAATTAGGCATCTAAATTTTCCTCCTATGATAACCTAAAACATATTCTCTCAGCTAAGCTGAGTAAGAACCTATTTTGTAGCGTCAATAATTTCCTTGAAGGATTCAACCTTTAAGGATGCACCACCGATTAACGCACCATCGATGTCTTCGCAAGCCATATATTCCTTGATGTTTGTTGGCTTAACAGATCCGCCGTATTGGATACGAACTGCTTGAGCGGTTGCTTCATCATATAAGCTCTTCACTGTTTCGCGAACTAGCTTGCAGCAAGCTTCAGCTGTATTTACATCAGCACTCTTACCTGTTCCGATAGCCCAGATTGGTTCATAAGCGATAACCATCTTGGATACTTCTTCAGCTGTTAAACCAGCTAAAGAACCAGCTAACTGAGACTTAACAACTTCTTCAGTCTTGCCAGCATCGTATTCAGCTTCTGTTTCACCCACACATAAGATAGGTGTAATATTATCAGCGAATAATCTCTTGCACTTAGCAGCACAAGCAGCATCTGTTTCGTTGTAGTATGTACGTCTTTCGGAGTGACCGATAATGCAGTATGTAATACCGATTTCCTTTAACATTGGAACAGATACTTCGCCTGTATAAGCGCCAGAATCCTTTTCATGGCAGTTTTCAGCAGCGATTAATAAATTCTTAGCAGCCTTAACGCAAACATCTAAGTCTACGTATGGAGCACCAATACCATAATCAGCAGCTTCTGTACCTGTCAATACTTCTTCAATACCCTTCATGAACTCCGCAGCTTCTGAAGGTGTCTTATTCATTTTCCAGTTACCGAAAATTACTGGTTTTCTTGTCATGTTTCTTTTCCTTACTTCTCAGGAATAATAGCGATTCCTGGGAGTTCCTTTCCTTCCATATATTCTAGAGATGCTCCACCACCTGTAGAGATGTGGCTGAACTTCTCTGCGAAACCTAAGTTCTTAGCAGCAGAAGCAGAATCACCACCACCGATAATTGTTGTAGCACCTTCAAGGTTAGCTAATGTTTCACAGATAGCGATTGTACCCTTAGCAAATCTTTCATCTTCAAATACACCCATTGGTCCATTCCAGAATACTGTCTTAGCACCAACTAATTCATCCTGGAACTTCTTAACAGATTCAGGACCGATATCTAAGCCCATAAAGCCATCTGGGATTTCTCCAGCAACGACAGTCTTGATTTCTGTTGGGTTAGAGAAGTCATTTGCTACAACTGTATCTACAGGTAAGAATAACTTGCCTTCGCCCTTGTTCATGAATTCATTCGCTAATTCCATCTTGTCAGCTTCTAATAGAGATGTACCAATCTTGCCACCCTTAGCAGCTGAGAATGTATAAGCCATTCCTCCACCGATTAATACCTTATCAGCAATCTTCAATAAGTTTTCGATAACGCCGATCTTATCAGAAACCTTCGCACCACCTAAGATAGCAACGAATGGTCTTTGTGGATCATTAACTGCCTTACCTAAAACACTAACTTCCTTTTCAACTAAGAAACCTAAAGCTGAAGGAATATGTGTTGGAATACCAACTGTTGACGCATGAGCTCTGTGTACAGAACCAAATGCATCTTCTACAAATAAATCTCCTAATGAAGCCCAGTATTTGCCTAACTCTTCATCATTCTTTGTTTCGCCCTTCTCATAACGAGTGTTCTGCATCAGTACGATAGAACCCTCTTCCTGAGCAGCAACTGCTTCTTCAAGTTCAGCACCACGAGTAGCATTTACAAACTTTACAGGTGCACTCTGCAATGAAGCTAAGCAATCTGCAACGATAGACATATCATTCTTTGCATAGTCCTCTTCAGTCTTAATCTTACCTAAGTGGCTCAAAAGTAATACTTTTGCTCCATGCTCTGTAAGATAATTAATTGTTGGCAATGCTGCACGAACACGATTATCATCTGTGATTACATTTCCCTTGTGTGGAACGTTGAAGTCAACACGAACAATGACGTGTTTTCCTTTAACATCTAGGTCTTTTACAGTAACTTTAGACATTTGAATTATCCTCCTATGTACTGCAAAAATTATAACACTTGCGAGCCAAACTTGAAAATGAAGAAACGTAAATAATGAGTATTTTAAGACAATTTTCAAAGATTTTTAAGAAGTAAGCGTTTCCAAAATTTGTATCAAAATTATTTTGTGTAAAAAATAACAAGTGGTCTAATCAATCCTTCTGACTAGACTACTTATTTCTTTTGAAATATCTTACCAACTACCATTCCAAGACCCATCAAAATGCTATAAATTCCCGGATAAATCATACAGTCCCACTGCCCATCCATGCGGAAATAAATAACTGGAATAAACAAAAACGCAACAAACCACAAAATCAACCAATCAAAGCCTTGCAGCTTTCCATAAATTAGTCCACTGACAATAGAAAGAATCGGATTGATCAAAAGTAGTAGATAGATTGCCGATCCAGTATCCACTAACATAAAAGGAAACACAATATACCAAATAACCAATAGAACAATCATGGTCACTCTACTTTTCAACATGAATCATACCTCCGATTAAGCCCTTCGAATATACTCCTTCAAATCCTCAAAATTTCCATGTAATTCATGCTCAATGTCAATCCCATCCGGATTGATCAAGCAGTCCGTGATGTAAAAGATATCCATACCTAATTGCTTCACCACACCATCTTCACCAACATCATTACCAACCATCAAGCATTCACTAGCCTCTAAACCTAAAGTATCTAGTATCTCTTGATAATATAAAAGATTAGGCTTGCATGCATGACTATTTTCATAAGTAGTAACCAACTCAAAATCACTTGGCACTAGCCCTGCCCAACGAATTCTTTCCTCTGTTGCAATTCTAGGAAACAAAGGATTCGTTGCAAGCACAACTCTATATCCCTGCTGCTTTGCATATTGAATCATTTCTTTAGCAAACGGTTGAAAACCGCAAGTATTCTGTATCTTAGGGAAATCTTCACGATAGAAATCGTCAAATTTCGTACGGTCATTCTTTGTCTGCTCATCACCATACACTTCAGAAAAGCACTTCCAGAACACATCTTCGTTTGTTAGCGCTCCATCATTTTTAATGACTGCACTAATACCCTTCCAAATTGTATGAATCAACTCCTCCGGCTTATACCCAAGCCGAGCCATCCTCATAGCTATTAGTCCAAAATACGTCTTTATAAATATATCCTGATCCATCGGTAGTAATGTACCATCTAGATCAAAGAGTATTGCTTTCTTCATATAGATATCTCCACTTCTTCTTACACAATGTTAAAAGTCAGCGCATAAATAATAAGAAAATCTTATCACTTTCAATGATACAATGTTCTTAAATCATATTCTATATTTGCTAATAGAGAGGTTACTTTATGAAGATAATTGTTTCATATTTTATAGAAGCCACAGAGAAGTTCAAATTGTCATTCTGCAAATCTTTTCTAATGACAGTGCTAGTATCCCTTGCAAATCTAGCAACCATCATCTACTTTAGACTCATTTTAAATCATATCTCCACAAGCTCAACCGAGATAATTAAATACTTAATTATTTTATGTCTATTGTTAGTATTCACTTCATTCATCAATGTTTTATGGTCAATCTCTTTAGATAAATTTGGTGGAGAGTATATTGCCTATTTGGTCCATCAATGTCAAACGTCGATTTATAACACAAAATTTGAAAATGTTGATTCATCAAAAATTAGTCATGCTTTGTACAATGATATTCTGAATATTTTCCGCGTTGTAGGGAATTTTATTCCATCATTGCTTTGCTCTGTTATACTTATCATTTTGCTTCTAATTTTATCTATTACCATTGATCTTTTTATATCCTTATTTCTACTCTTCTCCATCATTGTAGGAATTATGATTTCGTATATCTCTAGAAAAATCATTGTAGAATCATCAACATCTACAAACCAAAAATTAAAAGAATACTATAACACCCTACATGAATATACTGATAAAGTTGAATACATAAAAACAAATAATCTATTATCCTACTTTGTAAACCTTACTCAAGCTAAAATAGCCAATTTCATATCTTCTTCCGTAAAAGAAGACAAGAAGATTTATTTCTTCAGTACATTCACGCAAAACTATAATTCATTGATGCAATTTATTTTATCAATATTTCTGTCACTACCCGTTTACCAAAACTCATTACCAAATCTAGCGTTCTATATTATTCTATTTAACTTCCTAATGTCACAAGGCCAAAGAATGGAACTGCTATTCCAGCAAATTAATAGAAACAAAGTATGCTTTACCAATATTTCAGAAATCCGAAATCTTCCAGTACACAAGGGAGATAAACTTATTACTGATATTACTGCAATTGAATTAAAAGATATTTCATTTTCGTATCCAAATAAGTCAAAAAATATTCTTGATCACTTTTCTCTTCAATTAATGAAAGGAGATTTCGCACTAGTCAAGGGAACTAATGGTGTTGGTAAAACAACTCTGTTTCGAATTCTACTTAATCAATACTCTCCTACATCAGGAGAAGTATTGATTAACAATGAAAAACTTGATTCTTATAGTATGTCTTCTTATTACGATAGTATCGCTTATATCAGTCAACATGAGCCCGTATTGAATACATCAATCAAAAAATACTTAGAGGAAATTTCACATTCTACCGTCAAACCCGATACAGTAGATCAAATTATCTCTAGATTGCAAATGTTCAATCTACATCACATTAATGAAAGCGAACTTTCCGGTGGTGAGAAGAAAAAAGTATTACTGTCAAAATTAATGTCCTTAGAAGATAAAGTATCTTTAATTTTGATAGATGAAGTAGATGCTGAACTAGATGCAGAAACAAAAGATAAATTCTATTCGCACTTAAATGATCTAGCATCTAACCAAGATAAGATAATTCTTGTAATCCAGCATAATGACACAAGTCTATTGAATTATAATAAAACGATATCATTCTAAGACAGTAAAGAGGCAGGTTCTAAAGCCTGCCTCTACGATTTTGTATATAAGTAAATACCTAGTCCCAGTTACAAATTGAGTAATACAACTGTTCATACTGATTCGCACTTTGTTCCCAGCTTACATCAGTATTCATTGCACTCTTCACTAAGCCCTTCCATCCGGTCTTATTGTTGTAATACTGTTCCAATGCATAACGTAGTGTGTACATCATGTCATTTGGATTTGCAGCCCAAAAACTAAAGCCATTACCTTCACCTGTATATTGGTTATATGGATGAACCGTATCCTTTAGACCACCTGTTTCACGTACGATTGGAAGTGTGCCATAATGCATGGCAATTAACTGACCAATTCCACATGGTTCATAGATGGAAGGCATGAAGAACATATCACAACCCGCATAGATAAGGTGTGCAAGATCTTCGTTATAGCCACAGTAGTATACTGCTCTACCTTTATATTCAGACTCTAACCACTTAAATGCATTCTCTGCATTTGCTTCACCTGTACCAAGAATAACAAATTGAACATTTTGATCCATAATCTCACGTAACTTCTCTGTGATCATATACATTCCCTTTTGTTCTGTTAGTCGAGATACGATACCGATAAGTGCAACATCACTCTTCACTTCTAAGCCAAGTGTTTCCTGTAGAGCCTTCTTGTTCTCCTTCTTGCCAGAAACATAGTTTCTAATATCAAAGTTCTTTGCAAGATGCTTATCCGTCTTTGGATTCCAATCTACAGTATCAATACCATTTACGATACCCCAAAGGTCTCCACGACGGTAGCGTAGTACAGAATCCATACGTTCGCCATAGGTTTGTGTCAAAATCTCTTCAGCGTATGTTGGAGATACTGTTGTAATCTTGTCTGCATATACAATCGCAGCCTTCATAAAACTGATACCTGTATCAAACTTGATGGAACCATTATCGAAATAACTGTAATCCAGTCCTAGACAGCTCTCCATCATTTCAACGCCAAAGTTACCTTGGAATGCCATGTTGTGAATTGTGTAGACATGCTTGATTTGTTGATATCGATAGTCATCCGCATAACATGCATGCGCAATTAATGGCATCATACCCGTCTGCCAGTCATTTTCATGAATGATATTTGGCCACCAGTTAATGAAATAAATCATATCTAATACAGCACGTTGGAAGAAAGCAAATCTTTCGCCATCATCCTCATAGCCATATAAACCATCTCTTTCAAAATATCCTTGATGTTCAACAAAGTAATATACAACCCCATCTACATCACAACGATAGAAAGTTGCTGGTTGGTCAATCCATCCAGAACGAACTTGGATTGTGCCAAGTCTTTCTAGCTTATCATAATGTTTCTCAATAATTTTTTTGTATAAAGGCAAGGCAACACGTACATCATGTCCACGCTTTGCTAATGTTCTTGGCAAACTACCAATAACATCTGCTAAACCTCCCGTTTTGATAAATGGTAAGCCCTCTCCTGCCACAAACAATACAGATCTACTCATTGAATACTCCTCGCTTCCTAGATGCAATCTCTACGCTTTACGTAAATAAGACTATCTTCTGTTCCAACAAGTTCTTTTACTTTATGGATTGTTGCATACTTATCAACAATGACATGGTCAAGGTGAACACCCTCACCAATGATTGCCCCCGGTAAGACAATACTATTCTCAATCACAGCATCCTTACCAACCTTAACATTTCTGCTGATGATGGAATTCTTGACTGTACCTTCCACTTCACAACCATTCGCAACAACACTAGCAGTAACATCCGAATCTTCTCCAAATATGGATGGGCTAGAGTTATTTGTATGCGTATAGATTGGCCAATTTGACTTGAATAAGTTAAAGGCAACCTTGTAATCCTTTAGCAACATGTTGATACGGTAGTATTCATTTTGATTATTGATACATGCAACAAATCCCTTCACTGCATATCCACGGATATCTACTTCATTTACAACTTCACGTAATACATCCTTGAACCAGTATAGTGAGGAAATCTCCGCACCTGTCTTTACTAATGTAATAAACAAGTCCTTTCTCATCACATATGCTTCTAAGGAAACAGAACGCGTCTTATATTTACCACGATTCTTATCAATGGAAAGAACTCTCTTATCCTTATCCATTGTAAATGTATCACATTCGTGGAATGCTGTTTTAGCATCTGATGTATTTGTATAGAGCGCTGTAATATCTGCACCACTTTCAATATGTGCATCTAATACTTCACTAAAGTCGATATCATAGATGAAATAACTTGGTGCGATTACAACATATGGATTCTTATCCTTCTCAATGTACTGCATATTCAAGATGTAGTTTGCAATATCGTGATTATATACAGGTGATGAGAATGTTTTTTCACCAAATAAGATACGTAATTTACCACGCTTAGAGTTGATGTTGTAATGACGTCCATCTCCTAAGTGCTCGATAAGATTGCGTGGCTTTTCTTTGCAATAAACCTGAACGCTATCAATACCTGAGTTTGTCATGTTACTGAGAATAAAGTCAATAATACGATATCTTCCCATAAACGCTGTTGCTGGAACAGGTCGGAAATCACCAAGCCCCTCAATATTAACGGAACTGTCTTCAAATGAAATAATACCCAAAGCTTTCATGATTTCTCCTCCTACTCCGTAACATTCTTAGCAATCAATTCAATATGATCACTATCCGCCGAACCTAATACAACGCCTGAACCAATCTCTACATTATCCGCAACGATACAACGTGTAATCTTTGCGCCTGAACCAATCTTAGCGCCTGTTAAGATAACAGAATCCTGTACATCAGCACCTTCATCAATAAAGGAGTTTGTACCTAATACTGAATTGCTGACTTTGCCTAACACCACGCTACCCTGCGTAATGTAACTATTACGTACAACCGCATTTTCACCGATAAACTGTGGTAGTGCATTGATATCTTCTGTATAAATCTTCCAATCAGGATCACCTAAATTTAAAGCGTTGTTATTCTTCAATAGATCCATATTAGACTCCCAAAGTGAATCAATTGTTCCAACATCCTTCCAGTATCCCTTAAAGCGGTATGCCGTTAGAACTTTATTATCATCTAGATATGCAGGGATGATATCCTTGCCAAAATCATGTGAGGACTGTTCATTCTTATCATCTTCAAGTAAGTACTTACGTAATGTCTTATATGTAAAGATATAAATGCCCATTGAAGCTAAATTACTCTTTGGATGTGCAGGCTTCTCTTCGAATTCCTGAATCATGTCATTCTTATCACAATTCATGATACCGAATCTTGAAGCTTCCTTCATTGGAACCTGTAATACGGCGATTGTCGCATCAGCACCCTTTGCGATATGATGCTTTAGCATCTTTTCATAGTTCATCTTATAGATATGGTCACCAGATAAAATGAGTACATATTCTGGTTCAATACTATCTAAAAAGTCAATATTCTGTGTGATCGCATCTGCTGTTCCACGATACACTTCAAAACCTGTCTGATCTCTTTCACGTGGTGGAAGTACGAATACACCACCATCATTTGTATCTAGACCCCAGAACTGGTCCTTTGCAACATAAGCATTTAATAAAACGGATTCATATTGTGTTAATACACCTACTGTGTTAATACCTGAATTTGCACAATTACTTAGTGGAAAATCGATAATTCTATACTTTCCTCCAAAATGCACTGCAGGCTTTGCGACCTTCTTCGTTAAGTCGTGCAGACGGCTTCCGCGGCCACCCGCAAGAATCATCGCAACCATTGCATTAGATCTCATAACATCCTCCTTAATCAAAACTATGGATACGCTTACATTATAAACTAATATTGATAATCAGAACATTCCCATATGCAAAATATCTCGTTTTTATTCAATTTTTTGATGAAAATCTCAAATATTTTTGATCTGCCAATCAATCCCCTCACGATTGTTTTTCTCTAGAAATTCATTTGCTTTTTTGAAGTGATTACAGCCAAAAAATCCATTGTATGCAGACAAGGGTGATGGATGTGCTGCCTCTAAAATAAGATGCTTCGTTTTATCAATCATGCATGCTTTATTTCTAGCTGCTCTTCCCCACAACAGGAAGACCACCGATTCCTTCTTTTCATTGATTTTTTGAATCACATGATCAGTAAATATTTCCCATCCCATGCCAGCATGACTCTGCGGATGAGAATCTTCTACTGTCATCACCGTATTCAACAGGAATACACCCTGCTTTGCCCACGGCACAAGATAACCATTATTTGGAATTGGATAGCCATATTCTGCTTGTAATTCCTTGTACATATTCAAAAGGCTTGGTGGTATCTTAACCCCAGGGTTAACTGAGAAACACAAACCATGTGCCTGCCCTTTTTGATGATATGGATCTTGACCAAGAATAACTACCTTGATATCCGAATAATCACAGTGATGAAATGCGGAGAAAACCTGCCTTTTTGGCGGATATATCTCCTTTGTCTCATAGGCATTCTTCAAAAATTCCGATAGCTTCAAGAAATATTCTTTTTTCCATTCTTGATGCAACCATTCTGTCCATTGATTCTCCATTCCAGTACTTGCTCCTCTTATATAAAAAATCATACCACTTCGGTATGATTTTTCACTATTTTATTGATAGTTATTTTCTTTTTTCTTACGAATGAAAACAACAACTAAAATTAACACTGTAGCTGCTAACGATACCCAAAGACCAATCTTACCTAGATTGATAAATGGCTTGTTAGAAGTAGAAGTTGTAACACTTGCACCACTAGCTTCAAGATACTTCTCTAAGTCCTTTTGCACAATATCGAATGGACGATCACCATGTGTTAATAACATACGGTTGAATTCTACTACATCATACTTCTTTCCCAGTGCGGACTGTGCCTGATCACGGAAGTGAAGATAGTATGTTAGACCAACACCATAAGGTACGATAGAACCTGGTTCTTGTGTTACAGCCGCAATCACATTTGAAGCTGCGGAAGCATTCAATCCTAGTGATTCATAGTATTTTCCTAACTTCTTCTCATCCCAACCCATACCATTTACTAAGAAATCAGCCTGTGCAGGCAAGATGTAGTTTAAGTTTGTATTGATACGGTTTTCTTCCTTGGCACCATCATTTAAGTCAGAATATGCCCAAGAAACATCTTCACAATACATTGCCCAGCCTTCTGTATAACCGATATTGCTGAGCTGTGTACGTAATGGATTTGGATTTGTATTCAAGTACCAAGTAATCTGGAATAAGTGTCCAGGGAAACCTTCATGTGCTAAAGTACTATACATTTCATTTGTTGAATTTACATTATCACCGTTAATCTTAATAACGTTGTTTACGATATCATCGATTGGTGGCTGCATGTAATACGCAACAATACCATCATTGGCAACAGAACTATCTAAGTAGCTTGCTGTAAATGTTACTTCAGGACCTTCAGGAAATTCCTGTAAATGTCCTTGTAATGTATTTAGAATCTCTGTAGGATCTTTTTCTGGTAATGCTTCTTCTAAGTCATCATCCTTCTTAGCGTTCAAATACAAAGTTCTGGCTTCATCAATTAACTTCTTTAGCTGTTCATCTGTTAATTCAAATAATTCTTGTAAAGAAGCGGATGAACTTGACTTTGAGCGTAATAATGCTGCGTAATATTCTTTCCCATCTGGTAAGTCATACAAGCTTAAAGATGTACGTGTACCACGGAATGTTTCAAGTTCCTGCGCAAGCTTCTGATATTCAGGAATGTATGTGTTTAAAATAAAGTCACGATTCTTTTCTTTATATGCTGTACGCTGTTCCTCTGTCAAGCCTTCAAACTTATCTACATTCTGATTAAAAATCTGAATGAGTGGGTTGTTGTCTGTCTTCGCAACAAACTTTTCAATACCATCTAGTGTGCTATCTAAAGCAGCATCTGTCATGAAGTATCCATTCTGTACCTGTGTACGTGTTACTTCTAGTGCACCTTCAATATATGCTGGAACACTCTCTAATACAGATAGATAATCATCGATATCTTCCTGCTTGTAGAACACAAACTCCGTAAAGTTTGTAATTAAATTACTTTGAATACCATGGTTTGGCAAGAACTGAAAATCAAACATTGGGTAGTTCAAGAGTTCACGAGTACTTTCTAGGTAATACTTATATGTATCGTAATCATGTTGTTGTACATCTGACAACTCATCATAATTGAACTTCTCCAATGCCTTTAAAGACTCCTCAACCTTTGCGATACTCTCTGAGTTATCTAAAGTTGGAGGTTCACCAATCGTTGGCTTTGGTTTTGTAATACCATATTTTTCATAATCCTTTAATGCAAAATGTAATGATGTATAATCATTTCCCATCATTTCGATGAACTCATTTCGCATAAACTGATCAAAATCAGCATTTGTTTCTTCTGCATGTACAGGTGAAATTACACAAAGAAGCGCCATGGCAATTAAGCCAAGTAAAAACTTTCTTATTTTCATCTATTCATTCTCCTTGGTTCTAAGTATAACAGAAGTAGTATTTTTGAGAAATATTACGATGTATACTCTGCCCCTCCCCACTCAACTACTGTAAAACCTTTGCGCTCTAAACCATCTAATTCTTGCGGCTCGATATCAATAGATTCTTTTAATGCTCTCCATGCCATCATAACACGAATGACTGTATCAGGTTTTGGCGTAATATCCAATAGTGCATGGTCAGTATAATTTTGACTTTGAAAAGATATTAGATTGTATGCATTGTTCTGCATCTGAGGCAACCAATAGATTATAAATTCATTTCTTTCACGTTCATTGAGACCTAATTTTGCAAGTGCATCTTCCAAGAACACTTCTGTTTCAGATCCTTTTACAACAAATCCAGTTGAAAAATCCGGCTTATAGCTTAGAGTCCCCTCCCAAAACAGACAATAATATGACTTTGTTCCATCTAAGGAACGCAATGTCCCATCGGGTTCAGCAACAATTTTCCATCCATCATTATATTTTGGATATGTTGCAATAAACTCACCATCAAGAGTAAGTTTTATATCCACTTCTGTTGTCTCTTGAGGATAAAAATAAATGACAGGTTTTTTTACTCCTCTATCAATCAGTGGCGTACAACCCGCGACAAATAGCATTGCAATAGTAAATAAAGTTTTCATTAACTTCTGCATACTTTCACCTCCTGTATAAGAAAGGTCTGATTTTACTCAGACCCAACCTTTCATACTTAATGATAGTTTTATTTTGTATCAGCTAGTAATGTATCAGCAGATAGCTTACCGAATACGACTGTATCTACTACAGCGTTACCACCTAAACGGTTAGCACCATGGATACCACCAGTAATTTCACCAGCAGCGTATAAGCCCTTGATTGGTTCTCCCTTTTCGTTGAGTACACGTGCTTCTGCATCAATTGTTACACCACCCATTGTATGGTGAACGCAAGCCTGACGAGGAGTCACAACCCATGGTCCATTCTCAAGTTTAGTGGAGTATAGAGTTCTTCCGAATTCATCGCTTCCACTTTCAACACTCTTATTGAATTCATCTACAGTTGCCTGTAATGTTGCAGGATCCATGTCTAACTTCTTAGCGAGTTCTTCTAATGTATCCGCGTAAACAATGAAACCATTCTTTTCTAGATATTCAAATGTAAATCCGTCACCACTTCTCCATGATGGATCTTTAATATCTTTATAACCAGCGCCATCGCCACTTTCAAGAATATAGAACATCTTATCGGTTTGCTTTAGAACGCCTCCGCAAATCTGATCACGGCGACCATCTTCACGAACAAAACGCTTACCTTCTTTATTGATGAAGATAATTTGGTCTGTACCGTTAACTGTACGTGCTGGGAACTTAGAAATCTGACCATCAACTAAGTTACCTAAATATAGAAGCTGTAATTGTTCCATATCCGTTAAGGAAGCACCAGCATCCTTAGCCATTGTGATACCATCGCCCTGTGATGCTGAGAAACGGTTTGTTGTACCTATCTTAGAAAGATCTGGCCACTTGCCTGTTGTATTGTATTCTTGAACCATCTTAGCGTTAGCACCGAAACCACCAGTAGCTAATACGACACCATCTTTACCAGTAACTGTAATTTCTTTGCCTGTATGGTTATCTAGAGCCTTAACTGCTGTAACTTTATTATTATCAAGTACAAGCTTTGTAGCTGTAGCTTCTGTTAATAATGTAACCTTATCACCATACTTTTCAAGCATATCAGCGTATACAGAAATAAAGCCTGTACCCATCTTCATTGTAGATGTGTGTGTACGTTGCCATAAGGAACCAGCACCCTGAGAAATCTTATCCTGGAATGTCATACCCATAGATTCAATCCATTCATAGCCACCAAATGCGTTATAGCATAATGCTTTAACAAGATCGAGATTGGCTACCTTATCACCATTGATCCAAGTCTGCAATGCATACCATTCTTTAGAGTCAAATAGGTCTGTTCTACCAGCAGCCTTATATGCATCCCATTGAGCTTGCACTTCAGCAATTAATGCTGCATGTTGGTCATTGATTGGAGTTTCAGCTAAAGCCTTTTCAATTGTAGTCTTAACAGCATCACTCATTTCAGCGTGCTGCTGTAATGCTGGGTCGGGTGCATTATAAATCGCACCGCAAACTAATGTATCACCACCGATTTCACCGGCTTTTTCGATAATTGCTACGTTCTTACCATTCTGCAAGAGTTCAACAGCACTCGCAAGACCAGCTCCACCGCCACCTACTACAACAACGTCAGCTTCAACGTCTTTTCTATCTTCGTAAGTTACTTCTTTCTTAAATGCATCTGGATCGCCACCTGCTTGTTTGATAGCATCCTTAACAGCAGTCTTAATAGCTCCTGTTGTAATTGTTGCACCAGTCACATTATCAACTGATAAGCTTTGATGCTTAACGATTTCTTCTGGAATTAATTGAACAGGTGCTACACCCCCAGTTGTAACAACCTTTCCGTCCTTGTCAACTAGTTCCCCACCGATACCAGGAGTTTCAGCGTGAGAAGTTACCTTAACTGACTTAATTTCATTTTCTGTTACTTCTACTTCTACAGTAACATCGTCGTTCATACCAGCAGCAGAAGCCGTATATGTACCAGGCTTCATTTTACTGGACGTTGTTGTCTCAGTTGTCTTGTTACAGCCTACAAGTGATGCGGCTAAAACAAGAGCAACTAAAGAGATACTCAGTCTTTTCATTATTATGTTCCCTCCATGTGTTAAATTCATGATAGCCCATTTTTTCACTAAATAGTACCCCCCTAACAATGTTATTTTTATGATTTATATCTATACTTGTAATTTCTTTCACTTTTACGCAAGCTTTATTTCTGAAAAACATATCATTTTGATGTATCATGCATACAAAAAACCGGAATACTGTTTGATTAGCACCCCGGTTTCCATCATGCTTACATGGCTGATTCATGATTTGTCTGAATCTGTAACAATGTAGAAACTGTCTGTTCAGAGATGTTCTGCATCATTGCATTGAAGCGATTAAAGCCTTCTTCCCGATATGCATCGATTGGCTTTACATTCGCATAGCTGCGTAAACGAACACTAGTCTTTAAATGTTCCATAACATCCACATGGTGAATCCACTCGCGATCTAGAATCTGTAAGAAGATGAACTTTACCATGCTCTGCAGTTCTTCTTGTGGAAGCTCTGCAGTTTGTTTATGGTATATATCAATGATTGCATCCGTAATTTCTTCTTGCGATCCTCTGTGGATTGTCTCCGCATACTGCTTACCATCAATTCCTAAACCGTTTAAATATTGTGCAAGCTTCTCTTTTGCATCATTCTTGTTAGGAATCTGATAATATCCTTCCATTGCAGAAGATACATTCTCTTTCACAAGTTCATAAACAAGCGGTTCCATATCCTCAAGATCAAGTACCTTATCTCTTTGGTCATAGATTAAATGACGTTGTGCCATTAATACATCGTCATATTCAAGTGTATTTTTACGTGTATCAAAATGTAAGCCTTCTGCTCTTTCTTGCGTGCGATCAATGAGTGCTCTCATCTTATTGATATTTTCTTTATCATGTTCAAAGCGCTCAATGATACCTTCACTTTCATCTGTATGATATTCCACAATCAGATCATCATCCATGGAACAATAGAATCTGGAGAAGCCTGGATCACCTTGACGACCTGAACGTCCACGTAACTGATTATCAATACGCTTTGCCTCATGACGCTCACTACCAAGTACTACAAGACCACCAAGCTCTGCAACGCCTTCCCCAAGCTTAATATCTGTACCACGGCCAGCCATATTCGTCGCAACCGTTACCGCAAACTTCTGCCCAGCCTTCGCAATAATCTCAGCTTCATTTTCATCATTTTTTGCATTCAATACATGATGCGGAATATTCTGTTTCTTTAACATTTCGCTAAGTGCCTCATTGATACCAATAGATAATGTACCGATTAAGACTGGCTGTCCCTTTTCATGCAATTCCTTTGTATGTTTAACGATAGCTTCATACTTTTCATGTCTATCTTTGAATACTAAGTCAGGTTCATCAATACGCGCTACTGGTCTATTGGTAGGTACCTCATACACACGCATGTTATAGGTATTCAAGAACTCGTTTTCTTCTGTCTTTGCTGTACCAGTCATACCACTTAACAGATCATATAAGCGGAAGAAGTTCTGATAGGTAATGGTCGCAAGTGTGATTGTCTCTTGTTTGATACCAACATTTTCTTTGGCTTGAATTGCTTGATGTAATCCATCGCTGAATTCACGTCCAGCCATCTTTCGACCAGTAAATTGGTCAACGAGAATAATTTCATCGTCACCAACCACATACTCAACATCTCTAGTCATAAGATAGTTAGCACGCATTGCATTTTGAATATAGTGAACTATGCTTGCATGTTCACCATTGTAAATGTTTTCAATGCCGAAAGCACGGTCAGCTTTCTTTAAACCAGCTTCCGTTAATACAACTGTACGGTCTTCACGGTCGATTTCGAAGTCCACAGCTCTCTTACAACTCTTCGCAAAACGATCAGCCTGAATATACTGCTGGTCTAATACTGGACCTGGACCGCTGATAATCAATGGTGTTCTGGCTTCATCGATTAAGATAGAGTCAACTTCATCCAATACTGCATAATGTAAACCACGTAATACACGCTGTTCCTTACGCATGACCATGTTATCTCTTAAATAATCAAATCCAAGTTCTGAGTTTGTTGTATAGGTAATATCACAAGCATACGCTTGTCGTTTCCCACTTTCTGAAAGGGAATGTAAATTACAGCCTACCGTTAGACCAAGGAAAGTATATACACGTCCCATCCACTCCGCGTCACGCTTTGCGAGATACTCATTGACAGTCACAACATGTGCACCCTTACCTGCTAGGGCATGTAGGTAGATTGGCATAACCGCTGTCAATGTCTTACCTTCACCAGTCTTCATCTCCGCAATATCACCTTCATGTAAGAGGACACCACCTAATACCTGAACACGATATGGAAACTCATTAAGAACACGCTTTGCGGCTTCACGAGCATTCGCAAAAGCATCAGGCAGTACATCTTTTAAAGATGCTCCTGCCTGTATTTTTTCTTGTAGTTGTTCTGTTACTTCGCGTAACTCATCATCTGTTTTCTGCGCATAAGCTTCTTCTAATTTCAAAACTTTATCTGCGAGTACTTCAGCTTGATGAAAGTGTCTTTTTTCACTATCGAATAGATTTCCAAATAATCCCATCTTCTACCTCTTGCATACGATTAAGCTTAATGCTGGAACACATACGTGATTTGATTTAATCTCTTGGCTATTCCCATTTTCATCAAAAATAACCTGCCACTTCTCATCAAAACTATAGAAGTGATTACCAGTTGATGGATTAATCATGACACGAATCGTTTCCGCATTACCCTTCGAACCTGCAATATCATAGAACACCGTCTGGTCATCCGCAACCCAAACCTTCACTTTTTCATTGATTTCTAACGCAGTTTTCAGACAGAATTCACTTACCGATCTGCGTAGAGCGGTTGCTTTACGGAAATACTTCACAACTTCTTGATAATATTCCATTCTTTCCCAATCCATACGATTGATTTCATCTGGAGCATTGTAGGAGTTATGATTATCCTTCTTCGTATCACAGAATTCAAAACCGGCATGTACAAATGGTACACCTTGCGCAACCATTGTAATCGCAATCATCATTTTTTGGCGACGAATACGAGTGGCTCTATCTTCATTATTACAGCATGCATGCATCTTATCCCATACAGTGCTGTTATCATGTGTTTCAAAACTATTGATAGACTGATCCGGAGAGAAGAATCTCTTATAATGCGGTGTATCTAGAACATTCGCTGTTAAAGCCGCTAAGCTAGCAAACGCATTGTTCCAGTTACCGGTCGCATAGCCACGTTCATACTTTTCACTTTCACTTGTCTTTCCTTTGATTACATCACGGAAGTAATCATTAAAGTGACCAATGTGAGGCATAGCACCTTGGTTATGAATATTTGCCTTTTGTGATCCTTGTAACATCGTTGGCATATCCCAACCCTCCCCATAGATGAGTGCATTAGGATTATTTCGGATTGCCTCATTGCGAATCTTATTCATCGTTGCCACATCAATGATACCCATTAAGTCAAAACGGAAACCATCAATGCCATAAATCTGCATTAAATTACGAATGACATACACAAGATATCTAGAAGCCATCGGCATCTCTGAGGCAAAATCATTACCACAGTAAGAACCGTTAGACATATATCCTTCTTCGTTATAGCGGAAGTAATAGTATGGAACCAAACAATCAAACGCAGTTTCCGCAACATCATATGCGTGATTAAACACAACGTCTAGCGTAACACGAAGATGATTGCGGTGAAGACAAACTACAAGCTCTTTAAATTCTTTCATGCGTACATATGGATGGTCTGGAGCAGAACTAAAACTACCCTTTAAAGATAGATACTGACGAGGATCATATCCCCAGTTGTAGTTAAGCTCTGGTTTAAAATCATCAACTGTACTAAAGTCTGTTAGTGGCATAAACTGCACATGCGTTACACCCAAGGATTTAATATAGTTTAAACCAGTAGGTAGACCCCTATACTCAGTTCCATCCTCACATAGAGAACTGAACTTTCCATGTGTTTTTGTTCCTGTAAATGGATGCATTGTCATATCGCGAACACTACACTCATAGATAATAGATTCTGTCGGTGCAATTGGTTTCTCAATTGGATAATCCTTAATCTTATCTAACTCAGATAAATCAATGACTGCACTTGCCTTTGCATTGCCATTACAACTATATGCATATGGGTCTAATGACTTCACTACCTTACCATTGCGCTCTACCAAATATGTATATATCGCATGTTTAAAGTCTCCAGGCACTTTTACATACCAAGTACCCATTTCACTAGGTTCCATTGCCTTTAGTATCTGAACACCACTAACATCCAAGGACAGTGTTACATTAACAGCTGTTGGTGCCCACACCTTAAACCATGTATGTTCTGGTGAATAATGTGATCCTAAATCATCCTTCTCATAACCATACAAAGCATTGAAGCGTTCACGCTTTACAATGAGTCTAGTAACTAACGGAGTATATCTACCATGACTTTCACGCACTTGATAATCCATACGGAAATTAGGCTCATATAGACCCTTTAGACGATATAAGATAAAACTATCGTGTGTCTCCACACCTTCAATTGACAATTCCTCGACATAACCGCCCATTCCCGTCAATTGGAAACGACTTGATTCACCCCGATAAAAACTGCGATCAATCGTTACCGTTATCTTTCCAAAATCATCTAAATACGCATTAAATATTGACATCTTTATTTCTTACCTCTGTTTTTCTTCGCTACAAACCAAATGGCCGTAAATGGCGCAAGATTCATCTTCAAGAGATTCTTTCCAGTCTTCTTAGAAGTACGGATCGCTCTTGGATGGACCATTCCATTGCCACCATAAATTTGATTATCTGAGTTCAAGATTTCCTTATAATATCCACTTTGTGGCATCTCTAACTCAAAGTTTTCATATGTTGTATTACTTAAGTTCAATACACATACAAGGTATTCATCCTTACTACTACGGTAGAAGGAATATACACTCTGTACATTATTATCCGCATCAATCCACTTGAAGCCATCATAGCTATAATCCGCTTCATACAAGCATGCATGTGATAGATATAACTCATTTAACTTTTTAATAAATAAATTGAAGGAATAGTGCTTAGGATACTGGAGTAATTCCCAATCAATTTCACGAGTTTCATCAAACTCACGGAAAGAACCAAGTTCATTTCCCATAAAATTTAACTTCTTGCCAGGATGAGCATACATGTATGCATATAAGTTCTTCGCTTGTGCAAACTTTGCATCATAGTCCCCCCACATACGGTCGATGACAGTATGCTTACCATGTACATTTTCATCATGGCTAAATGGCATTAAGAACTTTTCACTATAGAAGTAAGCCATTGAGAAAGTCAACTTGTGATGATCATAATAACGATAGATAGGATCTGTTCCATAATACTTTAATGTGTCATTCATCCAACCAAGATCCCACTTATAGTCAAAGCCCAGACCATCCTTTTCCGTAGGTGCTGTTACATTAGGGAAATCGGAGCTATCCTCTGCAATCATCATGACAGTTGGAAATTCCTTATGCATGTAATAGTTCAAACGCTTTACAAAGTAGATAGCACCGTCATTTGTACCTCTATCACGATTGCCAGCCCAATAAATGAGGTTAGAAACCGCATCGATACGGATACCATCCATATGATACATATTCACCCAGAACGCTGCAGATGACATTAAGAAGGAACGTACTTCTTCATTCCATAAGTTAAAGTTCAGCGTACCCCATTCAGAGTTTGCGTCATATTCATTTGGATATTCATATAACGCTTCTCCATCAAAGTAACGTAACCCAAAGTCATCCTTCACGAAGTGAACAGGCACCATGTCAATAATGATACCAATTCCTGCCGCATGGCAACGGTTCACAAAGCGGTTAAACTCCTGTGGATTTCCATAACGACTTGTTAAGGAATAGTAACCACTGACTTGATATCCCCAAGATCCATCGAATGGATACTCACTGAGAGGCATTAGCTCAATATGTGTATAACCATTCTCCTTGATATATGGAATCAGTTCATCCGTGAGCATATCATACGAATATGGATGCTCACCATTACGCTTCCATCCACCAACATATAGCTCATAGATATTCATCGGCTTATCAAAGTTTAAGCTACGGTTATTTAGCCACTTCTCATCCGTCCAGGATAACTTGCTTAAATCAACAAGCTTACTTGCAGTATTTGGTCTTGTCTCGCTATAGAAAGCAAACGGATCTGCTTTATATAGAATACTTCCTGTTCTAGTTTGAATCTTATACTTATAAACTTCCCACTCATTCAAAGATGGAACTGTGATTGTCCATACACCCTGGAAGTTCATTCTTTCCATTAAGATTTGATTTTCATCCCAGTTTGTAAATGATCCAACAACCCATACATTTTCCGCATGGGGCGCATACACTGTGAATCGAACTCCCCCGTCCACAAAGTGGGCGCCAAACACCTCATATGCATTCAAGGAATGACCCTGATGAAACTCTTCAATGATACGTTCTAAATTCATATGTGATCCTCCGTAACTACGTTACACTTATTTTAACATTGCCAGTATCGAATGAATACAGATAGATAACGAAAAACGTATAAACTAGCATAGAAAAAAAGATGCAGACATCAACCTGCATCTATCTATATTCTAATTCCTTAGGAGAATAAAGGCTTAAGTACTGCTGCTAACTCATCCTTTTCCTTCTGTGCTTCTCCCAAATCCTTACCTAAAGTTGTAAAGTATGTCTTGATCTTAGGCTCTGTACCAGAAGGGCGAACAACAACTGTAGCACCATCTTCTAGACCAAAGATAAGTACATTTGCCTTAGGTAAGCCCGTCTCTTCAGGCTTGTTGTAGTCTGTTAGAGAAACAACCTTACGTCCTGCAAATTCCACTGGTGGATTTGTACGTAATGTATTCATGATACCAGCCATCTTATCCATACCAGAAAGACCATCAAACTCATAGCTATCAACCTTGTTGAGGAAACGTCCATACTGTGCGTAAATTTCTTCTAGGCGCTGCTTAATGGAAGATCCAATACTACGATAGTACGCAGCCATCTCACAGATTAACATTGATCCAACAATCGCATCCTTATCACGTACATAAGAACCTGCCAGATAACCATAGCTCTCTTCAAAACCAAAGATGAAACGTTCTTCTTCACCGTTTGCCTCAAGTTGTGCAATCTGATCACCAATCCACTTGAAACCTGTTAGAGTATGACGTAATTCAACACCATAGTGCTTCGCAACTAAATCAGCTAGCGGTGTAGATACGATAGACTTAACAGCTACTGGATTCTTAGGCATTGTGCCCTTCTCAATACGTCCAGCACAGATATAATCTAGTAAAAGCACACCCATTTCATTACCAGATACAAGTTCATACGAACCATCTGGACACTTCATCGCAATCCCTACACGATCAGCGTCAGGATCAGTCGCCAGCATTAAATCAGCTCCAACCTTCTTTGCAAGTTCTAAGCCCTTCTCTAATGCTTCATAGATTTCAGGGTTTGGATAAGGACATGTTGTAAAGTATCCATTTGGATATTCCTGTTCAGGAACGATAGTAATATCTGTAATACCCATATCACTTAATACGCGTGTTACAGGCACAAGACCAGTACCATTTAATGGAGAATACACAAGCTTCAAGCCTGCCGTCTTGCAAAGATTTGGACGAACTTGTCTAGATTCAATTGCTTGATATAGTGCTTCCTTGCAATCATCTCCAACAAACTGGATAAGACCCTTCGCAACACCTTCCGCAAAGGAGATATATTTCGCACCTGTTAATACATCTGTCTTTTGAATCTGATCATATACGATTGCAACCGCATCATCTGTCATCTGGCAACCATCTGGTCCATATGCTTTAAAGCCATTGTACTTTGCAGGGTTATGTGATGCAGTAATCATAATACCTGCATTGCAATGATAAAATCTTGTCGCAAAGCTCAAAGCAGGTACAGGCATTAGTTCATCATATAAACGAACATTGATACCATTCGCTGCTAATACAGCAGCCGCATCCTTCGCAAAAGTCCAACCCTTTAAACGGCTGTCATAGCTAATCGCAACAGTCTGAGTTCCACCCTGTGTCTTAACCCAATCCGCAACACCCTGCGTTGCTTGACGGACAACCCAGATGTTCATACGGTTAGTACCAGCACCAAGAGTACCTCTTAGACCAGCTGTACCAAACTTCAAAGCTACCGCAAATCTCTCCTTGATTGCTTCATCATCATTTTCAATACTAGCTAATTCTGCATGTAAATCAAAATCGATTAAGTTTGCAGAAAGCCAACGCTTATACTCATCTAAATACATAATTTATCAGCTCCTTAACCTTATTTTAACATAACGAAAAAGAAAGATGTCAAAACATCTTTCTCCCCTTATCGTTTATCTATTAAGCAATAACTTTTTGAGCGCGTAATACGTCTTCAATTGTCTTAACAGCTGAATCTTCGTCATCACCTTCACAGGAAATTGTAATTTCAGACTGTGTAGGAATTCCAAGTGACATAACACCCATAATGGACTTCATATTCACGGTACGTCCCTTGTAAGATACCTTCACTTCGCTCTTAAACTTGCTTGCAGCATTTACAGCAACTGTAGCAGGACGTGCATGTAATCCTACTGGGTCAACAACTGTAACAGTAATTTCTTTCATTGGTTTATCCTCCTGATAATTTTTACTTACTATATCTGTATTTTATAACATACTTGTTTCAGATACAAGCGGTTACATATTAAGAAGTTGCAATTCGATACAATATTTCTATCTTAGAAATTTACTTATGATATGGCTCGTTATGTAGAATACGAAAGCTACGATAGATTTGTTCTACTACTAGTATTCTACAAAGTTGATGTGGAAACGTTGCCTTAGAGATACGCCAACGGAAATCAGCACGCTGAATCAATTCATTGCTTAACCCCAAAGACCCACCAATCACAAATGTAATCTTACTTCTTGCATGATTATAACAATCCTGTATTTTATTTGCTAGTGCGATAGAATCGATATCCATGCCCGCAAGATCTAGTAAAATCACATATTCATCATCACGTATATTTTTTAATATCCGCTGTCCTTCCACAACCTTTACCTGTTCATTTTCGGCAACAGAGTTTGTCTCTGGTGCTTTTTCATCCTGTACTTCAATAACTTCAAGCTTATCATAAGGACGAATACGCTTTACATACTCTGCGACACCATCCTTCATCCACTTCTCTTTTAGTTTGCCACAGGCAATAATCTTGATCATTGCAGAACCACACCAATCTGCTTACTTTCACCGCCACGAATGATGGATACATTTACAGTATCGCCAGCAGAGTGCATGTACATTCTTGCAAGCACATCTTGATAAGAAGATATTTCGATACCATCAATCATTGTAATGATATCTCCAACCTGAAGATCATCTCCTGCATCTTTCTTCTCTACGACTGTTTGGACATATACACCAGTCTTCATATCAATGTTAATGCCCTGTGCATTTTTTTCATACGCAAGCATACTTGATACATTACGCACCACAACGCCTAGTGCACCTCGTGTTACTTTTCCATTTGTTTTAAGTGCATTGTAAATTAGTTTGATTTCATTGGCAGTGATTGCATATTCCATACGAGAATTACCTTGGAATGGTTGACTGGCAACAACACCAACGAGTGACCCATTTAAGTCAATCACTGCACCACCTTCTTGAATCGAAGTGATTGGAGTATCCATTTCTAGCATGGAAGATAACCAAGTTGTTGTGCCATTCATTCGCCAAACACCAGGTTCTGAAACAATACCACTGCTGACGACAGCACTACCAGTCGTTAGATTTCTACCACTCATCACAACCACATTTGCACCTTGTGCTAAAGCAGTTGTATCTAAAATCGTAAATGGCTTCACTTCAAAGTTTGTTGTTACCTGTATCATTGCAACTCCACTTTCACCATCATCACCAATAACAGTAGAGCTAACACGTACACCACTGTCAAACACAACATTTGGGCTACCATTCTTTGTTGCCTTTGCGGTTGTTAAAATATGCACTGTTTCCTTTTCCTTCGCAATGATAATCCCACTATAATAAGAACCATCACTTTCAACCGTAACCACACTACTTCTGCTCTTTTCAATCGCACTAGTATAGTCTGATGTTGTATAGTTTATACTATTCATATCCTCAAGGGTGCTATTACCTGTAGTATTCTTTTGCAGATTCCTAATCAACATTATTGTTAGGACTAGATTCCATACCAATAATAGCGCTAACGCTACCGGCATCAACTTCTTCATCATATATACCCTTTCTAATCATCTCATACTGTCCTGCTGCACATACAAGCAGGTTTTTATGCAGTAACCCCAAATGATTTTGTAATGCATGTACTGTTGTATCTAGTGCTTTCTTGCGTGTATTTGCTTGTTCACTCAAATGTGCAAGAATTATCATCTTTGTCTTCTCTGTCACAATTTTATCAAGAACAGTTGCACAATCCTCATTGCACAAATGTCCTGTATCACTATAAATTCTTTGTTTGGTAAACTGTGGACGACTCGTTGCCATCAACATCTGTACATCATGATTCGACTCTAACACAATATAGTCCGCATCTTTGATGCGTGGAATATGCTTCTCATTGATATACCCAGTATCTGTAATATAGACAAGTTTTTCAATTCCATTTTCAACAATATATCCAACTGTGTTTAACGCATCATGTGATAACGCAATTGGCGTAAAGCGTAAGGTTTCAATTGTAAAGGAAGAACCTGGCTTTACGTAGAAAGTATCAATCTTTGGTATCTCAATTGGAGAGTAGATTGGTAGTGATGCAAAATGCTTGATTTGCGAGATATGATCAGAATGATTATGTGTGATTAGCACTGCATCTAAATCATCTAATGCTATCTGTAATTCTTTTAGATGCTCAAATAAATATTTCTTTGTTGTACCACAATCAATCATAACTTTTGTAGTACCATCTACTATTACAAAACTATTTCCTTTTGAGCCACTCGCTAATAGTGCAAAGTCCATCATCAGTCTAAACCCTCACAATCCATTAATGCAGAACATGCATTCACCGATTCACCATTCTGCAATAAGCTAAATGTTACATGTGGTCCTGTCGCTTTTCCAGTCATACCAATCTTACCAATGACATCACCTTTTCTTACAACAGTATCAACTTCAAGTGAACATGGTAAGTATAGATGTCCATATACACTCTGATAACCATTGTGGTGATCAATGATGACATAGTTTCCTAATTCATCCGTATAACCCTTTTCCTTGATGATTCCAGTATCAACAGCCATGACATTGCCCCATCGATTGTATCGATTGATAAAATCAATCGACTCAAAACCTGCATAGCAACCATACTTACAGATGATTTCAGGATGTTCAACCGGATAGGCAAAACTACCACTACCGATCCCTAAATCACTATTCTTCCCAATTGCCACAACTTCATCTTGTCCAGCTGCTGTTACAACAGATGAAAGCTCTTGTCCCGTTTTGAGTACTCCATTCACCCATGTCTCATGGTAGAGTACATTCTTTGAACCATTTGCACCAGTTTGTCTAACAACTGTTTTACCACTTTCAACAGTATTATCCTCTAGTACAGAAGTCTTATAGAACAATGTTTCCTTCTGTAGTCTTTGCTTATAAACATACACATCAATCGGTGATGTAAAGTAAGTCACACACAGTTTTGTGCCTGCAGTTAATGGTTTGCTACTATCTTTAATGATATCTTGATTGATACGCATTAACTGTTCGGCAGTTAATCCATAATTCTGTAAACCAATTGAATCTAGTGTATCTCCTTCTTCAACTGTGTAATACACTAGCTCCTCATTATCTCCATAGGATAAGTAATGCAATACTTCTTCTTCCGTGGTTTTAATATCCTTTACGGATGCGTACGCATCCGCAATCTGTATTGTTCCATTGATTTTAAAGCCCATTGTCATGACACCATATTCCGTTAAATTTGAAATTGCATGATGCTCGTGAATGGCTTCTAATGTATCTTCATCGACGAAATAGGAAAGATACTTTTGTAAAGCTGCCTGATAGATATCTTCTGACTTTACAAAGATTCTTGCATATTCTTCATTATTATCTGAGAAAGAAATTGATTTACAGGCAATACTATATAGAGAATGATCATCTAAATACTGCATAATTTCTGCATCAGCATCTGTATAGACATTTGAACTCATTTCTTCTACAAGATACATATTATCTGCAATACCAATATGTGTATTTGGAAACATGCTTGCATACTTTTCTTTATAGACGGTCTTTAGATGCTCATCCATATAAGTCTTATCCTTGATGATACCAATCAATTTATGATCTTCATATAATTTATAAATCTTATGCACATCAGAAGTCGTTACTTCTACAGTCTGGTTAAAGTTACCTACTGTACCAACTTCAATTCCTTCAAAAGAAGGATAGAAAAAAGAAGGCACGATGACAATTGCGATTGATAGCACTAAGCATATTGTTACAGCAATCAAGTTTTTCATGCCTTCCTCCTTCATTATTGTGGTCTATTTGGGGCAATGTTATAGAGTGCGTTTGTATCCGCTTCAAACGCTACATATACCCTGCCCGTCGCACCATTACGATGCTTTGCAAGATTGATTTCTAGACGCTCTGTTCCAGATTCTTTTGCTTGTTCTTTTGCCTCTTCGTTATAGTAAGACTCACGATACAGCATCATAACGATATCGGCATCCTGCTCAATCGCTCCAGATTCACGTAAGTCACTTAACATTGGCCGCTTATCTTCACGCGCTTCAACGCTACGACTTAACTGTGATAATGCCACAACAGGTACCTTTAATTCACGCGCAAGCGCTTTTAAACTACGTGAAATATCAGATACTTCCTGTTGACGGTTTCCACTAGAACGATCCGATGGTCCACTAATCAACTGAATATAGTCAATCATAACCATGTTTAATCCATGTTCTGCCTGTAATCGGCGACACTTCGAGAAAATTTCAGGAATCTTGATTCCTGCCATATCATCGATATAGATATTGGAAGATTTTAATTCTGCCGAAGCTTCGTTAATACGGTTCCACTCTTCATTGGTTAAACGACCTGTCTTTAACTTATCACCTTGGATATGACTCTTCGCACTTAATAGACGCATTGCAAGCTGTTCTGCACCCATCTCAAGTGAGAAAATCGCAATTGCACCCTTTTGTGCTTGTGGAATTAGCGCAACATTCATCGCTAGGTTTAACGCAACCGCAGTCTTACCCATAGACGGACGTGCGGCTAAAACAATCATATCCCCACGCTGTAAGCCATGCGTAATACGATCAAAATCATTAAAGCCTGTCTTTAACCCTGTAATCTCAGATGAATTCTCCGAAGCTGCACGGATGGTCTTTAACACTTCATTTAAGACATCATTTGGATTCTTAAACTCACCAGCTTTACGATTACGAGATACATTCAAGATTTCTTTCTCAGAGCGATCCAAGTAATCATTTAAATCTGTTTGTCCATTAAATCCTTCTTCCGCAACTCTTTCAGCAGCTTCAATCATACGACGCATCATCGCTTTATCACGAATCAAATTCACATATGTTAGTGTATTCGCACTCGTTACTGCTGCGTTCATTAAGTTTAAAATATACTCCATTCCACCGGACTTATCTAAAAGATCAGTATCCTTTAAACGTGTCGCAACAGTGGTGGAATCAATCTGTGTTCCTTCTTGATACAATTCTTCACATGCATGATAAATACGACGATTGGCTTCAATGAAGAAATCATCAGCTTCAAGTCCTTCTTCTAGCGCTGTACGAGAAGAACTTGGATATACAAGCATGGTTCCAAGCAAACTAGCTTCCGCTTCAGGTGCAGAAGGCAATACACGTGGCATAATTAGTTCTCACTTCCCAGTACTTTCACAACAATCGTACCGATTACATTCTTGTGTAATTCAACTTTTACTCTTGTTGTGCCAAGACTATGAATCGGTTCTGTATCAATAATCTTGCGCTTTTCGATAATAATGCCTTGTTTATTCAAAGCCTCCACAATCTGCTTTGTAGATACAGAGCCGAAGACTCTTCCTTCTTTACCAGACTTCACTGTGAAAGTAATCACTGTCTTTTCTAATAAGGTAGCTTTTTTGCGTGCTTCTTCTTCACGCTGTGCTTCTAGTGCAGCTTCTTCAGATTTCTGTTCTTTTAAGATTTCTAAGCTAGCCTTAGATTCCGCTACCGCAAGACCTCTTGCGATTAAGAAATTTCTTCCGTAGCCGTCAGATACATCAACGATATCTCCACGCTTACCTACTTTTTTAACATCTTGTTTAAGAATTACTTTCATCTTCTGCCTCCTTCTTCTGCTGTTCAATAATATTAATTAACTCTTCTTTTAATTCTTTGACTGTCGCATCCTTACGCTGTGTTGCGGCAGCAGTCATATGTCCACCACCATGCATGGCTTCCATAATTGCCTGTACATTGATTTCACCATTTGAACGAGCAGAAATACTATTAATTCCTGTGCTCTTATCCTGAGCAATCACAAAGGCTGCCTTCACATCTTGGATACTTAATAAACTATCCGCAACTTGGCTCATAATAGAACGTGTAATCTTCTCATTTTCTACAGCCGCAATCACAATACCATCTGGGTATCTTTCACTTGCATTCATAATCGCACTCTTTAGTACAAACTCATCATAAGTATCTTTCAAGTAATCGTACGCTACTTGAGGATCTGCACCGAGTTTACGTAAAGCACTGGCCGCATCATATGTACGTACACCAGTTCTTTCACGCCACTTACGTGTATCAATTGTCATACCTGCAAGCATGAATGTCGCCTCTAATTCAGAAATATCTACTTTACTAGACACAAATGGAATCATCTCCGTCAAAATTTCACAAGTACTTGATGCACCTGCCTCAATATAAATCAGAATTGGTTTCACACCCATATCTGTACTTCTACGATGGTGATCAATCACCACAATCCGTTCTGCCATCTCTAATAGCTTTGCACCATTAGATTGTAGAATGTTGTGATGGTCTGTCATGATGACTAGCGTATCATCCTTGAGTTGGTTGATTGCTTCGCCTTCCGTAACAAACGTGATATCCTCTGCAAGTTCCTTTTCATTTCCTTTCATCGCCGCATCTAACTTTTCTTCAATGCCACCGGTCTTGGCAATAATACTGACTGGCTTATTGAAAGCGGATGCCATCTTCGATAAACAGATTGCAGAACCAATGCAGTCAAAGTCTGCGTTTTTATGTCCACAGATAATAACGTTGGAAGAATGTTGAATCAGATCACGTAATGCATGCGCCATAACACGTACACGTACACGACTTCTCTTCTCGGCCGCTTCTGTAGAACCACCAAAGTACTTCACATCCTCACCAACAACCTGAATCGCAACCTGGTCACCACCACGTGTTTGGGCAAGGTCCATTAACTTCGTAACGGTCTCATCTAGCTCCGCAAAGTTTGAACTACCCTTGGCGAAAGCCATAGATAATGTGATAGATACTTCAGCCTTCTGAGATGCTTTGCGTACGATATTTAAGATAGAGAAACGATCTGCCGCAATCTCACGATAAATTTTCTCATTGAGAACTAACAAGTAACGATTGTTATTTAATCTTCTTAAGAAGACACCAAACTTTTGGAAGTATTCATTGAGTGGTGTACGAATTGTCGCATTGATATTTGCGATATCCGCATCATCCGCATACATCGTACTCTCTTCATAGTTATCAAAACTAGCCAAACCAAGTACGACATGTTCTTCGTTATACTTGCCACGATACTTATTTAATAGCGTAATATCCTTAAAGAAAATCGTCGGTGCATTTTCACGCTTACTCACCTCATAGACATATTGATCAATCGTAACACTTACCTTTTCCGTTTCCCCGGAAATAATATCGTTGGCTTCTGGTAACCAAGTCAATAATTTAGAGCCAATACGATCAAGGCCTCTTTCCTTAAAAAGTTCGCTTTGCCATGTGATGACATAGTTTTCATCATAGTTCATCATACCGACGCCACCAACTAGATATGCTTCTGCGTAAGAACCACCTAAATATTTCTCTAGTCCAATGGATTCTTCTTCATTTGCGGATTGGAAATAATCCAGCAAATAAACCGTAATCAACGCTTCCACAATTAATACTAGAATACCTGGCAAAATATTTATCTTAAAAATTAACTGTAATAGAATAATAACCGCAAGCTGGATAGCAAGTGCCACAAAAACAATTTGTTTAATTCGACTCATTTTTTGTTGCATGATATCCCTCCTCTACAATTCGTTTATGCATGTTTGTCGTAATATATAAAAATCCATAAAGTGCTACCGGAAATGACAACACTAACGCTAAGATAAACACTACAAATGTTAAGATTCTACGACTCTCCTTTGCCATTAATCCAATCATCACCAATAGACCAACAACACCCATAGCTGTTAGATAGAAGTAGGCAAACGTTCCTAACGCTGAAAGAATCGTCATCGCCGGTTCTGTTTTAATATAGCCAGAGCCAACATATAAATATCCAATCATTCCAACTAGTGCTACATAGCCAATCCACTTTGGTGGATAGTATAGATAGAGCGGTGTCGATTCAGGCAACTTCATACGTAGTCTCTTCAATAATAGTCTAGATGAAATATGCGTTACGATTGCTTCTAATACGCCTAACATCAGTGTACTAACAAAGAATACATTCCGTAATAGTACGTTGATATCTACATTTGCAGCTACTGTTACACCCATTGTTTTCTGCATCATATCAAAGGTTGAACGTAATTCGAGAACTAGCTGATCTAAACTTACACCAAAGATTGCTACGTTGATAACAACCGCAAGAAGTTCCGTAAGTCCACCAAGAACCATCGTTCTTAGCAATAATCGCTTACTCTCTACATTCTGATAAATGCCACATCCATATACCAATCCAATAATCGCCTCAGCGACAAAGAAAAATACCGTAAATGGACTTGCAAAGATAAAAGACACAAAGATGATAGCAACCAAAACCATCAAGCTATCACGCAATCCATACTTAGCTCCAAAATATACCATCGGTAATGGTAATAAGAACGCAAACGTACTGCTAAATGTCCCTTGGAATTGTCTATCAATTAACATAAATACGCCGATTAAGGCAACCATCATTGCCCCTTCGGTAATCTTTCTTACATTTTGATTCATAACGATCTCCCAAAAAGCAGTATAAAAATCGCTTTTCGCATGCCAATATTATACCATAACCAACCAAATTCGATTGCCTTAGGTTTTGCTAAATCGCTTGCTTTGAAAGTCTCATCATTTTATCACTTTCATAACAGTATTAAATTCTGCTATGATACTCCCCAAGGAGGTCGCTATGTTAACAAAAATTCTCTATTTTCTAATTGAACTCATCACTTCCATTCACAATACAATCTTGACATGGAACGATAATAATCTCATCGGATTATCTGATAAAGACTTACACTTTGTAGTCATTGGTATATTAGGAATTTTAATGATTGCGATTGTATATCCACTCTTTAAATTCCTCGCAAAGCGTCATCACTACCTTACACTAACATTTATCTATGTATTTACATTGATTATCGTGATTACCTTTGCGATCGAAATCGGTCAAGGCATCACCCATACCGGCACAATGGACTTTGTCGATATCGTTGCAGGTATCGCTGGTTTCCTGTTGATGTATGTCGTACTTGCGATTATTACCAGTGTCATCAGTGGTATTATCTATTTGATAAAACGACCAAAGTAATCATTTTTCACACTCCATATTTTCTTTATTTGATATAATATGCAATAGAGTATCGGGGTGTGGCTCAGCTTGGTAGAGCGCTTCGTTCGGGACGAAGAGGTCGTGAGTTCGAATCTCGTCACCCCGACCATTAAAAAAACCGTCAACGACGGCTTTTTTTGTTACCAATTTGCGTTGAATACGTATTGATTCAAACGTTCAAAAGCTTCCTGCACCCGTGCTAAAGGCAGCGCTAGATTCATGCGAATACTATACGGTCCATGAAACATGCGTCCATCCTGCCAAGCTACACCCACACGATACCCAGCCTTTTCAACCTCTTCAATCGTTTTTCCATGTTGTTTACACCATTTTTCACAATCAATAAACAACATGTATGTGCCTTCTGGCTTCATCAGTTCTACACCTTCAAAGTGCTTTCTAATATACTCTACAGCATAATTCACATTACCAGTAATTACTTCCCGCAATTCATCTAACCATACACATCCTTCTGGTTGATACGCACCTATGAGTGCATGCATGGATAACACATTCATACTATTATAGTGAGATTTTGATGCTTTCGAATTGATACGATCACGTAGTGTCTGATTATAGATGATGTGGTATGCACCTATAAGTCCTGCAAGATTAAACGTCTTACTTGGTGCATACAACGCTACTACATGTTCATGTGTCCATGCATTCACAGATTGTGTAGGAATATGCTTATGTCCCTCTAAGATAATATCTGACCAAATTTCATCCGAGATAACAATCACATCATTACGTTCATAGATTTCCATTGCTTTTTGGATTTCATCCAACTGCCACACACGCCCACAAGGATTGTGTGGGGAACAGAAGATTGCCACATGAATATGATTCTGTTTGATCTTCTCTTCCATATCCGTAAAATCCATTCTCCATATACCATCTTCATCTTTTACAAGCGGACTGTGGACAATACGAAAACCATTATTATTTAAACAATGCGTAAATCCAATATACGTAGGACTATGCACAAGAACCGCATCTCCTGGTGCAGCGTAAGCTGTCAAAGCAGAAACCACACCGCCTAACACACCATTTTCATAGCCGATATGCTCTTCGCTCAAGTCCATTACACCATTACGACTTTTCTGCCAGTGAATAATGCATTGATAATATTCCTCCGTTGGTGCAAAATAACCAAATGCCGGATGCGTCGCACGTTTGATGATTGCCTCCTGAATCGTAGGAACAGTTGGAAAGTTCATATCTGCCACCCACATTGGAATAACATCAAAACCCTCATCTGGTAACATTGGTCTTCCTGGTTTCCTACCCACTCCATCAATCGCAATCGCATCTTTACCGTGGCGATCTATTATTGTTGTGAAATCATATTTCATCGTATGATCCTCCTTTTATAAAACCCCCACCACCATCATAATACCTTACACACCCAATTTCATTACCCCATACAAAAAAGTGAACCCCCTCAAATTCACTTCATGCATTCTCTATTGATCGTTTTTCTTATTGAGTTCTTCTGTAGAATGATGCTCAATAGGCGCCCAATGCACCTTGGAAAACAGGGCTTGAATCGAAATCGGCAGATAAGACAATAAGAATAGTGGAAATAACAATAGATGCTTGATTTTCGACCAATTATTTGTCTCAATACGATCCCACTCCATACCAACAGTAATGGCACCAATAATCATTAACGATATCCAGAAGCCACCGATTGTCTTAAGCACAAACCATAGCATTTCTCTTTGGAAGACAAGACGCACATAGTATGGCATCAGCCCAGCTGAAGCCATGATCCATAATACAAAACCAAGAATCGCAATTGTTAATAAGCTAGCTGGCAATACTGTCATCAAGATATCATAGAACGCAAGGCGCCGGCCTTTTGCCGTAAGCACACCCTTTGTCAAATCACCCAAATACCTACTATCAATCTGATAGAAGCCCTTTGCCCAACGCATACGTTGTTTCCAAGATTGTCTCCAAGTAGATGGTTGTTCATCGTATAGAATCGCTGTATCACAATAGCCAATCTTCAACTGATTAATAGTACTTACAACCGAGAATTGAATATCCTCTGTTAATAAGTAATATGGCCAGCCATCGTTATCCTTCATGACTTTTGCCGAAACAACAAAACCCGTACCAGAGATCATACACTGAGCACCCAACAACATACGTGGATAATTTAAATGACGTGCCTCATGCATAAACCAGATGGAATATGCGGCTGTTAACCAGTTTTCATCAAAGTTCTTGGAGTTACGATACGTAGTCATCGCATCAAACTCATCTGTATCAAATGTCTTATTGACCTCACGCAAGAAATTTTGATCAATGATATTATCCGCATCAAATACCATGAATGCTTCATAGTAATCTTCACCCTTGCGTTCTATCACATTATGGTAAAGGAAGTTTAGCGCATACCCCTTACCAACCTCTTCTTGGTTGAAACGTTCGTACACAATAGCCCCATGTTGACGAGCTACTGCAGCAGTTTCATCCGTACAGTTATCCGCCACAACATACATATCGTACATTTCATCTGGATAGGTCTGATTGCGTAAACTATCTAACAATTCTCCAATAACACCTTGTTCATTTCTCGCAGAGATGAAAATTGCGTATCGATGATTCTTTTTTGCGTCAGGTAACTTTGGAACCTTGCGTTTAAACATACTGACCGCAATATAAACAATCTGATATAGATATAACAAAATCATCAGCCCAAAGATAATATCTGTGATTAATGTAAACTGTTCAAGAAATTTCATTTGACCTCCGTCCACACAACAATCATTTTTACATACTTTCTATCATTTGTGTTAATATAATTTCTATGTATATTAACATTCTACCTATGTTACCGGATTTTATCGCATTAACATGTCTATACTACTATATTTGGCTACCAAGGTGGAGACGTCTTTCACATTCCAATTTTATTTGGCATACGGTACTATACACATACATCTGCATCATATTGATGTTGACGCTCATGCCGATTATTACAAACTTACCGAATATATTCAGCGGATTTTCTGCGGAAATTAACTTCCATCCGTTTATCGACTGGCAATTACAGCGCGGTTCTTATCTGACTGAATCTTTATTAAATATATCACTGTTTATCCCATTTGGATTCTTAATTCAGAAAACCTTAAGACTTAAACCGCTATCGGCAATTATGATTGGGATGATATTCAGCATCTCCATTGAAGTCTTACAACCACTTATCTCTACGAACCGCGTAGGTGACATCAGTGATGTCATCACCAACACTGTCGGAACATGTATCGGAATATTGCTTTATCAACTTTATAAGCACAAATGGTTTTGATAATTTTTTCTTTAAAAGTAGTACCATACAACATAATTTTGTGTGAAACCTCCAAAGTCGGATATAACCTTGGAGGTTTTTATGACATTTATCTATACAACGTATAACAAGAATATCATTTGACTTTGTTTTGTTTTTGAACATTCGAAATAACCACAACTCTTGCAAAACATAAATATCGATAAATGGCTTAAAAATCAAATATAAAATTTCGGCTCTTAAGAGACATAATAGGCGATTGTAGCTAATAACCATAGATGTGCAGGATAAAATACGTAGAAGAAATATTTACTGAAGTTTGTATGAGGACCGTGCTCTCCATTGTACATATATAAGAACGGAATTACCAGTATAAACATAAAGTCAGAATTATATGCAAGCATGGAAATCGTTGCGGGAATTGTCTCATAAGGAACAAATGATCCCGCAAACAAGATTATCGACAACACAAAATAACAAGCATTTCGAATGACAGGTTTCTTGTATGTATAATAGCTAATCAACATAAACGGTAATACTATGCTTCCACCTTCTGTAACTATAAACCCTACAGAAAACGCAGCCACGGCCACAAGATAGGAAAGTGGCTTATTCTTTATATATTTCAAAGCAGACAGCATTGTTACACCAAGCGCAAGTGTTAAAAAGATATTATTCGAAATAAGAATATTTTTTGCAGCAAACAGTATTTCCAACAATTTACTACCGGCAAACATAACTGCTGCTGCACCATACAAGCGAAGAATGTATCTCTGAATGTTGTGAGAATATATCACGCCCTCTACCGCACCATAGGCAAACCAGACTCCAACGCAGCGCGTTAATACATGAAATATCATTGCAAGAGAATCCGGAATCAATCCCGGAACATGATTCAAATGGTCTGTTACCATTAATAATGCCATCAATATTTTGATTTGATATTGGTTAAATTTTTTCATTTTATAAGCCTCCTCGATAAATGCTTTTTGCGCCTTGATACGCAACGAAGTAATACCCTCCATACAGAACAAATAGAATTGAAACTGTTACCAAAATTGTTCCAAGGTATATCTTATTCTCCGGTATAAACTTCGGAATTACTGACAGAATACCAACCCCCGCATGAAATACCGCAAGTATAAGCGGAAGCAAGAAACTGAAAGAGATTTGTCTAAATATTGCTTGGTTGATCATCTTTTGATCTGCACCAAGTTTTTCTAACATCACATATACATTTCTGCTGTCTTCAATCTGTGTTAATTGCTGTAAGGACAGAATTGTCGCACAACTCAAAATCATTATGGTTGCTACATACAACACAACAAAGATAATTGCTGTCCGTAAATCAGAAACTTCTCCATACATACCTTCTCTTGTATTTACATTTACATATGCATTGTTACGTATTACAAGAGATGCCTGTGAAATATAGTCATCACCATAGGTTTTCTCTAATGCACTTCGAAAATCATTTTCACTTATTTGATTAGCAAAGGAGAAATTCAATAATTCAAATTGAGCGGACTTCCCTTTCAAAATAGAATCATGTACCACAAGAACCTGTTTGCATAGTCCACTGTTTACACTCATGTTCCAAAGGTATGTGTTCAAGATACGATTTTGATGCCGTGTAAGTTTTTTTCCAAATACGGTGATTTGCTCTTCTTTTTCAGATAATTTCTCTTTTGTATCGTTCGAAATTACAGCAAACTCTCCTTCTTCTAGTTCGATTGCAGGTTTATTCTCCATTGATAAGATTTGATTACATTCAGACTGTGAAAGAACTATCGTTGATATGCCGTTTATCATCTGTTTATACAGTTGTGCGTGTGATTGCTTTGAACTGAATTGCTTTAAATCTAATCCTGCATCTTCAAAATATGCGCATATGCCATTCGATATTTCATGACCGCTTCTGGCAAGAATACTTACATCAAAAGGTGTACGCCCAAAAAGGTTGTTACGAAGAGTATCGTAGATTCCCAAGCCGCCGCAAAACATGGTAATCGATGCCGCCAAAAGCAGGCTGATCATTGCCATCGACCCAGATGTAGTGCGAACTCTTGCCGCAATTTGTCGTATCACCACCATGTTCAGATTCTTCAAATACCCTTTACCTCGGGTTTTGATCCACAATACCATTCCGGAAAGTGAACGAAAAAATAGATAACTTCCAATCAGTGCACCTGCACCCGCAATCAAAGGCTGTCCAGTAAAATCTCGTACAGGTGATATAACAAGCGGTATATATCCTGCAATCATTAATAAGATAGAAAACACAAACAAGATTACACTCCTGCCCAAATGAGAAACCTGCATCTCATTCTTCTTTTCTCCATAGATCAGATTCATCAATGAAGAAACAGTAACTATCTTAATATTCCAAACCAAGACGATGCCATCAATGATGGCAAAATAGGAAATTGTCTTCAGGCAGGATGCAGGTGAAAAAACAAAGTGAAACTGCGATAATCTAACATTTAACAGATTTGCTACAACGGCAGCCATTCCCTGTGAAAGAAAAATACCTATCAATAATCCCACACCAAGTGAGAACATTCCGACAAAGATTGTTTCATACAACAAAATCTTTGCCACGGAAAAACGGTTCATCCCCAATGTAAGATATATCCCAAACTCCTTCTTTCTTCTGTGTATCAAAAAACGATTTGCATAGACTACGAGGAATCCTAGAATGACTGCCACAAAAACTGAAACAGCACTTAGAGCATCAACTAAATTTTGAATCAGTTCTGCTTTCGAAGACGTGAGTTCCAGCATACTACTTTGGCTTTCCAAAGAGTTAAACAGATAGAAAATACAAATTCCCAGCATCAATGTCAGAAAATATATCGTATAGTTATGCAGACTTCTTTTTATATTTCCAAGCGCAATTTTACAATACATCAGCCGCATCACCTCCCAACAGGGAAACGACTTCCATAATTTCATCAAAGAATTGTTTTCGCCCCTTGTTTCCTTTTACCAATTCATAAAATAGCTTCCCGTCTTTGAGAAAGAGTATCCTTTGCGCATAACTGGCAGAAAACGGATCATGTGTCACCATCAGAATAGTTGCTCGCAGATCTTGATTTGCTTTCTTAAAACACTCCAATAAAAACCGTGCAGCTTTAGAATCTAATGCACCGGTCGGCTCATCTGCTAAAATCAACACCGGATTTGTTACCAATGCTCTAGCACTTGCAATACGCTGCTTCTGTCCTCCAGACATCTGATACGGATACTTTGTCAATACAGTTTCAATTTCTAACTTCTTCGCAATTTCCATTACTCTATCGTGAATATCCTTTGGCTGCGTTTTCAGAATAGACAATGCAAGAGCAATGTTTTCATAACCAGTTAGAGTATCAAGCAGGTTATAGTCTTGAAAGATAAACCCTAATTTCTCTCTGCGAAATTTTGATAATTCATTTCGCTTTAATTCCGTAATATCTTTATTTTCAATAAAAATATGCCCTGAAGTTACATCACAAATTGTCGCAATACAGTTCAACATAGTTGTTTTTCCACTTCCAGATGCTCCCATAATACCGACATACTCCCCAGGATTTACACAGAAACTCAAATCATTGACCGCCTGTGTGATGTTTCCTCTGCCGCCATAGATTTTCTTCAAATGTTCAACTTTTAATATTGGTTCCACTTATGGCACCTCCCATTCATCTTTACAGTATTAATTTATCTTAGAAAATACTCTCGTGCTATCTATCTTTCTAACGCTAACCTCACATTTATGTGAGAAAAGGGAGTTCATTAGATGAACCCCCCCACCAACTGTAATACTCTGCTTACAATGCCAATATATTTCAATCAGCAAAAAGGATATGTGATCTATCTTTTGGAAAACACAGTGAAACAACCGTACCGCCTGCAGTATTTTCACGAATCGACAGTTTTAAATTCATTTTCTGACATAGTGTATTACACAGATATAAACCAATTCCCGTCGATTTTGCAAACTTCCTTCCATTTTCGCCAGTGAAGCCTTTTTCAAAAACACGATTGATATCCTGCTTCGGAATACCGATTCCATTATCGGCTATCTCCAAGAAGATGCTGTTCCCCTTTTCAAAAGCGGTGAAGCAAAGTTTTAAAGAGCCCTGCCGATATTTAATACTGTTTGACAAAATCTGATTCAAGATGAAATCTAACCATTTCGGATCGGCGAAAACGGTTTGATTCAGTCCATTTGTTTCAATCTCCGGTTTGCAGGAAATTAATGCCTGTGAATTGGATTTAAGTGCTTTATGAACCAGATCATTCAAATCTATTTCTCTAATCAGATAATCTTTCTCGACATTAAAACTACGGGCATAAAACAGTGCTTGTTCCACATCGTTCTCAATTCGTTTTAACTCTCTTGAAATCGTTGAGGATTCTTCAAAAGCATGGTTTTCACATTGCAAAGCAATGCAAGAAATCGGTATTTTCACTTCATGGATCCAAGTTTCAATATACTCACGATACTCATCTTGGGCAATACGATATTTCTCCAACGCATCATTCATTGATTTTGCAATTAGATGCAAACTGTCCGTAAATATCTCTCCTTCATAAAAATCCGGCACGTTGATTAATCCTGCTACAAGATATTTTTGTTTTGTTGAATCGAGCATGTTTTCAACCTGTTTATAAAATGCATTCTTCTTCCAAAATTCTATTCCCAAAGACAATATGTCTGCACAGAAAAGCATGATACATACAAAAATCGAAACCCAAAAACCTGCATTCATTGCATGAAAAAGAAATGTCAGAAAAATCAATACGAGCAAATGCAGCAACAAATAGATCTGCTTTTCTTTCAAAAAACGAATCAAATTCACAATAGATACCCCATTCCTCTCTTTGTCTGCACAAATTCCTTCGCACCAATTTCATCTAATTTCTTTCTGAGACGATTGATATTCATCGTCAGTGTATTATCACTGACAAATTCATCTGATTGCCAAAGTGTATCCATCAACTTTTCCCTAGATACGATCTTTTCCGAATTTCTCATTAATAACATTAAAATCTGGCGTTCATTTCTTGTGAGTTCAACACTTCTTTCGCCATAAGAAACAAAACTTTTTGCAATATCAAGTTTTAATCCGCGACAAGTGATCAAATCATCTTCTGTCATTCCTTTACTACGTTTTAGAACAACTGCTATATGTGCAATCAAAACACCAGGATTAAACGGCTTGGCAATGAAATCATCCGCACCGATTTCCAATCCCATGATCTCGTCCATTTCTCCACTGCGGCTTGTAAGAATAATAATCGGAACAGAAGATTGTTTACGAATCTCTCGGCAAATATGAAAGCCGTCAAAATACGGCAGATTGATGTCTAAGATTATTAAATCCGGAGCAGTTGAAAGCACCTCCAATACAATATTCTCAAAATCATCACTAACAATGCCGGTATATCCATAACGACTTAGTAACTTCACAAGTTCATTACGATGCGTAGCATCATCTTCCACAATAAATATTCGACTCATAACATTTAATCCTCCATCTCAAAAATCCATGCAACCATAGAAACCTCAACCGCAGCACTGCTTGTTACGGCATATGATATTTGAAGTTCAAACTCAGAATCAATAACTTCATTAACATGATAAATATATCCCGAAACACCTTTACATATCTGTTTAACAGCATTACTCAAATACGTCAAAACATTTTCAAAAATAAATCAATGGGATACCATGATTTGATATTGATAATTAATGTTATCATAAAGATAGTCGAATTATTATAGTTTAAATCAGAATATTCATTGGCTCACAAGTTCTATATAATGATTCTTTATACATTTGCTTTTCATTGTAAGATATGTAAAACAAAATTGAATCAGTTTCGATTGATACTTTTCGTAAATCACATAGTAAGTCTCTATATGATTTTGGTGTAAGACTCCCTTCAAACACTGATTTTTGAATATGGAACAAGTACTTTCTTAATACCTTCATTACCTTTGCACATCTTTTTTCATCAACATCATAAACACAAACCATATACATATTCGTTCCCTCTTGCTAGCTAGCATCACCTTTTACCATTTAAGTATAAACGGATTCATTGTTTTCAAATTGCCTTTAAGATATTCTGAAAGTTGATGTATTTCTTTGGCAATCAGCGAACGATAGCTATACCTTTTTCCATGGTATTCTATTGTTGATTGCATCAATATATCAAATTCTTTCATGAAAACTTTGATTCCATAGTTATTCAAAAAACATGCTTTGTTATCTTTCCAATCAAAATGAGATTTCACTATTTGCTTCTTTCTTATTAATCTCAAAACAAGCCTATCTACCAATACTGGCTTCATGACATCAGCAAGATCAAACTGAAGAGAATCTGAATTTTTACTTAAACTATGGATAAAGCTAATCTGAGGAAATAAACTACTTCTATCTAATATTGCAAGATAAATCCCATATAGCACCGCATAGCCATAGCTTATCATTGCATTCACTTCATTCTCAGGAGGATTTTTTGTTCTTTTTTCGAATGTAAAATCCTCCTGGCTTATTACAATGTCAAATAGTTTGTAGTAAAATTGCTTTGCTTTTGCTTCTATTAAAAGAAGTGATTCTATTGAATTGCTGTCAACAATTTCAGAAGCACATTTTCCCAATTCATCAATTATTTCATTAACTTCTTTCCCTTTTTTTCGATAATATTTTACCAATGATAACATGTTATGCAATGAACCTTTGAGTATAGTTTTAGCTATATATAATCTTTTATCAAAATCTTCATATGCATGTACCTGTTCCAAAAGTATTTTTCCATTAATATATTCTTTCGGAGTAAACCTCCCTATATAATTCCCATAGAAATTATAGAATAGCATTGATACCTTTTTCTTATTCAATAATGAAAGACACCTCTTATTAAGTGTTACCTCAGAAAAACAAATAATTGTATCCAATTGTTCAACGGGAATATAATCGACGTTTGTCTTTGTTTCCAAAACCAAAGAATAATCTTGACATTTTAATACACCGCTTTTGTATAAATAAAATACCTTTTTCATATTTGCACAACTACCATTCCAAAACCAGCCGATCCCTTGGAAGATAATCCTGTATCAAGTAAAAAAGACAGTGTTTCATAATTTGTATGAATTGATAATTCTACATCATATGCTAAATAGAATGTATTTTTAAAATGTACAAGTCGTTTTCTTTGTTTATTTACTTCATTTATTTTAAAAACAAGTTCTTTTACTATACTTTTATATGCAACGTTCTTTTTACATAAATTACGATAGCAATACGTCTCAAATTCCGCATCAGAAGGTTGAATATAATTAACAAATTTTCCAACGGTTTTATATACTACTACTGGAGAGATAGTTTTAATTACTACATCTTTTTCTCCTGTAAAAAACATAGCATCAACAAAACCCACTTTTGAAATTTTTAGAATGTTATTACCTATAACAATCCTTTCATTGTTTACGAAAAATTGGTATAAGTTCTGCACAAATTCTTCAACAGGTGATGCGATATAAAAATAGATTTTATCTTCAAATATTAGCTCATGATCTACAATTTGATATTTTCCATAAAGATTGCTAAAGACAAACATTTTGAAAACTTTCTCATCTAGTCTATAGCCTTTTTCATGTAGAAAAAAACCATATTCTTTTTTGTCGAACATGCTATAAATCAAGCCCTGAAGCAATGATTGGTAGTTTATAGGAATTCTCACTTGTTTTCCTATTAATTCAATCTTCACTCTCAACTTGACCACCTCCAATATAATTATATTTACCAATTCCGATCGTTAGCAAACGTTGATCAACATTTGCTTGCATGCATGACTTACCAATATAACCTTTTACATAAACTGAACGAGTAGCAAAATGCACTATCGGCCACTCAACTTTCTTAGGATTTATAATCTGTGATACTTCACCTATCAACATGAAACTACAATTATATTTTTGATTGTAATATTGAACCATCTGATTATAGCATTCACTAGTTTCATATGTTTCGATTGGTGTACTAAAATTCGCAACAAAGTTCTGATTGATGATAGAAGGCTGTATGAGCGTCGTAGAAATAGAATTTAAATAGAAAAAATTCCCAAATATTTTTTGATTCAAAGAATTAAAAAATATTTC
>ERZ772957.85-NODE-85-length-73923-cov-7.583419_pt1 | contig 73923 bp, 64 predicted proteins | sample MGYA00580682_ERZ772957 | MGnify/ENA primary metagenome ERZ772957 (study PRJEB29015, sample SAMEA2737921) | human oral metagenome | biome: human oral; feature: human-associated habitat; material: dental | place: China | collected 2025 ... | reverse complement strand
TGCCGGAGTTCAGCAAGAAGACGCTTGAGGTGCTGCGTGAGCCGATCGAGGATCGTCAGATTACCGTGTCGCGTGCGAACGCAACGCTGACCTTTCCCTCTAGTATCATTTTGGTAGCGGCAATGAATCCGTGCCCCTGCGGATTTTTCGGAGACAAAGATCATACGTGTGAATGTTCTGCGGGGGAGATCAAACGTTATACACGAAAGCTGTCGGGACCGTTATTAGACCGTATTGATCTTCATATTCGTGTATCACGTGTGAATTATGCGGATTTGCACGCGACGCAGCGGGCTGAGTCATCTGCATCAATTCGCGCCCGCGTGGTGCGGGCACGTACGATTGAGCGGGAGCGCCTGGGGCGTCACGGCCTCTTTTGTAATGCACAGATGAATCACAGCATGATCAAGAAGTACTGTACGATGGAAGAGAATGCAGAGCATCTGCTGGAAGCGGCATTTCACCGCATTCAGCTGTCGGCACGTTCGCATGACCGCATCATTAAAGTGGCAAGGACGATTGCCGATCTTGATGGAAAAACGATCATCGGAGCGTCTCATATTGCTGAGGCGATACAGCTGCGCTGTGATGTCGGACTGAGCATCGAGTGACTCCTTAATATGAGGAGATAATAGGAGTTTGCATCCATGAAGTATGTAAAGATGGAAATATTTATTCCGCGAACCCATCTTTCTGCACTCCAAAAGGCACTGCAGGAAGTGGATGCCGGGCATATCGGGAACTATGATTCCTGCCTTGCCTATAGTCCTGTAATGGGGACATGGCGGACGCTTGCAGGAGCAGATCCTTATGAGGGAGAAGTGGGCAAGATTACAGAGGCAGAGGAGCTAAAGGTTGAAGTGCGCGTTGGGGAACGGCGTATTGATGAAACGATGCGTGCGATTCGGGAGATCCATCCGTATGAGGCGCCGGTCGTCTTTGTTCTGCCGCTGCTTGACGGCACGGCATTTGACGAATAATATGGATACAACTTCTTTGCGGACTGTGTTATAATGAGTCCAATATGTGCCTTTTATTGGCACTGCAGAATGGGGAGGGCATTGTTTGGCTGAAAAGATTCGATCAGAGCTCCTCTCTTTTCTTGTACCCGATGCTGCTCCGCTGCGGGTTCTTGTCGTTGAGAGTCTGGAATATCTGCCGCAGCTGCAGCAAATGTTTCCTAAGGCAGAACTTTATGCAGTAGGTGCTGAATGCGACGCGCTGGACATTCCCACTGGCATTCATTGGCAGAAACTGGATTACATCACGACACCCCTGCCGTATGAGAAGAATTATTTCGACTATATTCTTTCCGATTTGACATTGGAAAATGCAGACAATCCGCAGGATATTGCTGCAGGATTTTCGATGTTTTTGAAAGATACGGGTGCCTTCCTAACGAGTTTCCGTAATATACGCCATTGGTCTGTCCTGCAAGATCTTATGGATGGGCACTATTATTCTATTGTTTCGCGTCTTTATGCACGTAAAGAATTTGAGAAGCTGCTATACGCCTCCTTTTATAAGAGCGTGCGTGTCCGAGCACAGCAAAGGAAAGCACCGCCAGGAATCATCGATCGGCTTGTGGCAGCGGGGTTCGAGAATCACGGCGATGATCTGGAGGCAGAGTTCTATCTTGTTCGTGCAGATCGGTCAATGCCGGAACTTTCTCTGATCAAATCAATGTATACATCTGGACAACGTAAGAGCATTGTACGATTGCTTCATCGCATTGAGTATGACGTTATACGTGTGGAGTCAGTTCATCAGCTTTGGATGCTGATCGGACAGCTGGACATTTTTCCTGCCTATCTCGCTGCGCTGATTCGTGAAACAGTGGTGCACACGGAGACGTTCTATCGTGCACTCTGTTCCTATTCACATGAGCACTTGGCGTATATTCATGAGGTTCTTGAGGAGAGTGCCGCAGAGAGCGTTGACCCTGTTCGGCAGGAGTTGTATCTGAGTTTGCAGAGAGAATGCATAAATGACGAGAAAGCAGACGACAGCGTTCGTGGATGAGAATAAGGTTGCCTTTATCACTTGCGTAAATGATGAAGATATGTACCGTGAGTGTCTTCTCTATCTCAAGACACTCTCTGTTCCCGCAGGGATGACGGTCGAGTATATCCCCGTGCGCGGCGCACGATCTATGTGCGCAGGGTACAATGAAGGGGCGCGTGCGACCAATGCGCGCTACATGGTGTATCTGCATCAGGATGTCCTTGTTGTCAATAAGAATTTGATTGCCGATCTGCTCTCTATTTTCCGCGATGAGGCGATCGGTCTTGTTGGCGTGATTGGCTGTCGGAGTCTGCCGCACTCCGGCGTCTGGTGGGACGGTCTGCGTACTTATGGGCGTGTACTTCATCACTGTGAAACGGAGAGTGTCATTGATTCCCGGTGTATGGAGCCCGATGGACCATACATAGATGTTGAGTCGGTGGACGGTCTCTTTATGGCGATACAGTATGGCATCCGTTGGCGGGAGGATCTATTTGCGGGCTGGCACTTCTATGATACATCGATGTGCATGGAGATGCGGCGCCACGAGTTCAGAGTTGTTGTTCCGAATCAGGAGGCAGACTTTTGGTGTATTCACTGTCCGCAGGAAAAGCCGCTTGCACTGGAATATAAACACGATCAGAAGATCTTTTTGCAGGAGTATGGCAGAGAATTGCAGCCGGAGGTCTAAGAAAAGATAAGCTGGAGAGGGGGGGATGAATATGCAGGATCGTGTGCCGCATGAGGAGCATGCTGCGGAGGAGAAGCTGAATTGGCTGCGCCTCGCAACACAGTTTTCGTCGGATGGTGATCTGAAGGGGATGCGTGCATGTGCGCAGGAGGTCGAGCGTCTTAAGGCGGGCGATGTTGATGCAATGGCAGTCAATGCAGAAGCTGCGCTGTATAGTGGCCGTATTGATGAAGCAGAGAAGCTTGCTGAGCAAGTTCTCGATATTCAGCCGCGCCATCCACGAGCCCGCATAGTAAAGGCTGGGCTTGCGGCACTTGATTTCCGGCTGGATGAGGAAATCCCCCTTCTGGCGGATTTGGTCGAAGAACTGTCCTATAAAGAGAAGGTTCTTGGTGAAGAAGATCTTTCTTATATCATCTACCATCAGATCCTGAAACGTGCGCGCGGCTGGCTTGCTGACGCTCTATATTTGGCGGGTGAGGCAAAGGGGGCGGCACACGAACTGCTCATGTCGAGTCGTCTTGCTGATGACCATGATGAGGCAGCAGAGCTTTACAGCAAGTATCTCTTTATGCGTAATTATCGATCTCTCGGGGCACAGGAGGGGCGGAAAAAGGCAGAGCACTATGATGAACTGCTGAATATTACCCCATATACACATGAAGATGTGACGCGTTCCACACAGCGGAAGCTTCGTATTGGGTATATCTCCCCGGATTTTCGTGAACATGCCGTATCTTATTTTCTCCCTCCGCTGCTTCGGCATTTTGATGGGGAGCACTTTATGGTGTTCTGCTATGCGCTTGGCAGGAGTGATTCCGTTACGGAACGTTTTCGTACGCGTCGTGTGACTTGGCGTGATCTGCGCGGACGTCCGCCGCGGACGGCAGCACGCCTCATTGCTGAGGATAAGATAGATATACTTGTGGATCTTTCAGGGCACTCGCAGGACAATGCTTTGCCCATCATGGCGTATCGGCCTGCTCCGGTTCAAATGTCCGGCATTGGATATACAAATACCACTGGATTACATACGATTGACTATTTTCTCTCGGATGAGGTTTGTATTCCCAAGGGGGATACGATGGCAGAGAGCGGATTTACCGAGCAGATTCTCCGTCTGCCGCACTCCCATCTCTGCTATATGCCGGAGGAAGTACGAGCGATGCCGGAATCGGGCTATGAGGCGCCCGTCTATAAAAATGGGTATGTGACGTTTGGCAGTTTTAACAACTTTGCCAAAGTGACAGATGAGATGCTCCTCCTATGGCGTGGTATCCTGGATGCAGTGCGGGACTCAAAACTGGTGATTAAGGGAAAGATTGCGAGCATTGATGCCGGACTGCACTATGCCAAACAGCGTCTTTCTATGGTGAATTTTGATCTTGACCGTGTCGAGTTTCGCCCGTTCAGTCCAGACTATTTGGAGCAGTATCGCGATATTGATATAGCTCTTGATACGGCGCCATATAATGGCGGGGTGACGACGTGTGAGGCACTCTACATGGGGGTCCCTGTGATTTCTATGCGCGGACGCACACATGGCTCGCGCTTTGGTGCCTCCATTTTAACCAATACCGGTGTACGCGAATTGATCGTCGAGAATGATATTAGCTACGTTCGACGTGCTGTTCAGCTCGCTGAATCCCCCGAACTGATTGCTGGTTATCACGCCGGGCTGCGCACCAATATGAAACGCTCGCCGCTGATGGATGCTGGTGTATATATGAAAGAACTGGAGTCGGCATATCGGGAAATCTGGCATCGATTTTTGCATCGTCGTGCACGTGAGGAATTCGAGAACTTTTCTACCTAGAATGAGGGGAGGTGAATCCATCAATGGCCTTTGCGCATCTGCATGTACATACAGAGTACAGCTTGCTGGATGGTGCAAGCCGCATTAAAGAGCTTGTATGTCGGACGAAGGAACTCGGCATGGATGCGGTCGCCATGACCGATCACGGTGTTATGTATGGAGCTGTTGCATTTTATAAGGAGGCCAAGGCGCAGGGCATTCATCCCATCATCGGTTGTGAGGTCTACCTTGCCCCGCGTCAGCGGCAGGAGCGTGCCGAGGTAAACGGCACGCGATACTATCATTTGATTCTGCTTGCAGAAAATGAATGCGGCTATCGCAATCTGGTTCAGCTCATATCCCTCGCCAACATCGAGGGATATTATTATAAGCCGCGCATCGATAAGGAGCTTCTTCGGCGCTTCCATAAAGGGCTGATTGCCCTGTCTGCCTGTGTGGCAGGAGAGATACCGCAGGCGGTTCTGCGTGGGGACATGGAGCTTGCCGATGCGCTGGTGCGTGAGTACAGCGGCATCTTTGGCAGAGATAATTTCTTCTTGGAGATTCAGGATCATGGACTTCCTGAAGAGAAGAAGGTCAATCGCACGCTTCGTCGTCTGGCGGAAAAACATAACATCGGACTCGTTGCTACGAATGATGTACACTATGTCAATACGGAAGACAGCGAGTTTCATGACATCCTCCTCTGTGTGCAGACAGGACGTACGCTCAATGACCCGGATCGGATGCGCTTCTCCGGACCTGACTACTATCTGAAATCTGAGGAAGAGATGACGGCTCTCTTTGCCGATTATCCAGGTGCAATAGAGAATACGGCGAAAATTGCAGAGCGATGTCAAGTGGATTTTACCTTCGGTGAACTGCAGCTGCCGTTCTATCCGCTTCCTGGCGGATATACAACAGACGACGACTATCTCCGTGCACTTTGTACGGAGCGTATTCCTGCGCGTTATCCTGCGGCGGGGAATGAGGTGCATCAGCGTCTGGATTACGAGCTCGGCGTCATTCATAAGATGGGATATGCCAGCTACTTTCTCATTGTGTGGGACTTCATTAATTATGCACGCGGACATGGCGTCGCTGTCGGTCCGGGGCGCGGCTCTGCTGCAGGCAGCATTGTTGCCTTCCTGCTCGGCATCACGAACATTGATCCTCTCCGTTATGCTCTTCTCTTTGAGCGGTTTCTTAACCCAGAGCGTGTGTCGATGCCGGATATTGATATCGACTTTGACGACATCAACCGCGGGCGGGTTATTTCGTATGTCAAAGAACGTTATGGCGAGGATCATGTCGCTCAGATTGCCACCTTTGGAACGATGGGGGCCAAGGGAGCGATTCGTGATGTTGCACGCGTTCTCGAGATGCCGTTTGGTGAAGTGTCGACCATTACCAAACTCGTCCCTGCCGAGCTGAATATTACACTTGATCGTGCGCTTAAGGAGTCCGCCGACTTTCGCAGGCGGTATGAGGAGGATGAGGAGGCCCATCGTGTCATTGATCTTGCGCGTAAGATCGAAGGACTGCCGCGCAACACCTCTATCCATGCCGCCGGCGTTGTGATCGCAAAGTCGCCGCTGACCAGTCAGGTTCCTGTGTGGGTTTCTGAGGGAACGCTTGTTACGGAGTATGACAAGGACGATGTCGAGGCTCTCGGCCTGCTCAAAATGGATTTTTTGGGCTTGCGTACGCTCAGCATCATTGCCGATGCCGTAGAAAATATACGTCAGTCACATGGCGTGGACATCAACATGGATCGGATTCCTCTTATTGATGAAAAAACATCACAAATGCTGTGCAATGGCGATACAGGTGCAGTGTTTCAGATGGAATCTGCAGGCATGACAAATCTTGTTAAGGAGCTTCAGCCAAAGGGCTTTGTCGATTTGATTCCGACGGTTGCCCTCTATCGTCCCGGACCCTTGGGGAGCGGCATGGTGACGGACTTCATTGATGGGCTGCATGGAAAAAAGGATGTTGTTTACATGCATCCTCTGCTTGAACCAATTCTAAAGGAGACGTTCGGCGTTGTCCTTTATCAGGAACAGGTCATGCAGATCGTTCAAGTTCTTGCCGGATTTACGCTTGGCCAGGCTGATCTCCTGCGGCGTGCCATGGGCAAGAAAAAACATGAGCTCCTGATGGCACAGAAAGAAATTTTTCTCCAGGGCTGTGAGAAGAACGGCATTGCTGCGGAACTGGCGAACCACATTTTTGATCTATTGACCCATTTTGCCGACTATGGATTCAACAAATCCCACAGTGCGGCGTATGGCCTCTTGGCATGGCAGACGGCGTATCTCAAGGCGCATTATCCCGTAGAGTTTATGGCAGGGGTATTGACCAGCATCATGGACAAGACGGACAAGATTCCGGTCTACATTCAGCTTTGCCATCAGATGAAAATTAATATTCTTCCCCCCGACATCAATGCAAGCACAGCAAGCTTCAGCATCGAGGACGGTGCTATACGCTTTGGGCTCGCGGCTGTTCGCAATGTGGGCGAGGCGGCGATCGAGAGCATGGTGCAGGTGCGCGCAGAGGGCGGGAAATTCCACTCACTGGTAAACTTTTGTGCACGTGTTGACATGCGTACGATGAATAAACGTGCCATTGAGAGCCTGATCAAATGCGGAGCTTTCGATTGTCTGGGGAGAGAGCGGAATCAGCTCTTATATTCGCTTGATTTTGCTATGCAGGATGCTGCGCGCAGCCAGCGTGACCGCATGAGTGGACAGATTGGGCTGTTTAGTTCGGATACGATGGAGAGCGTCCAACAGATTCAGGACTTTCCCGATGTCCCGCCGACTACTGCAGAGGAGCGTTTGATGTGGGAGAAGGAAGCCACCGGGTTCTATATTACCGGGCATCCGCTGGACGACTACCGCGATACGCTTTCCTCCCTTTTGCCGATCAATGATATTCGTGGGGAACTGCGAAAAGATCGTCAACTCGTTCGTATTGGCGGTATACTGACCAATACGAAACGTTATACCACAAAAAAAGGTGATACGATGCTTTTCGCTGAGATGGAGGATTTCAGCGGACGCATCGAAGTTACAGTGTTTCCGCGTGTGTTCTATGCGCATGTGTCCGATCTGGAGCCGGAGAGTGTTATTGTCGTGCAGGGGCGTGTCGATGCGGCAGGAGAGGAACCAAAGCTTCTCGCTGATGAGATTTGGCCGATCAGCGAATACCGAGTTTCGTTCTATCTCATGCCGCCGCGAGATGCAGATCGTCAAGCACTGTGGACGAAGATGAAGGAGTTGTTTGCAAAGCATACAGGCGATCATCCGGTCTACGTAAAGAGTGATGGTCATTGGCGTAAATTGGACTCTTCCTATTGGATTGATGGGTCGCCGGAAGTCCGGGAGGATCTCATGGAGCTGATGGGAGAACTGGCGGTGAAGGTGCGGTAGGAGACACGATGGAAGAACGATTGCAGAAAATCATCAGCAATGCAGGGGCGGCATCCAGGCGTGCTGCAGAGGCGCTCATTCGTGCTGGGCGTGTGACAGTCGATGGGCTGCCCGTCACGGCGCTCGGCGGCAAGTACGATGCAGCACGGCATGAGATTGCTGTGGACGGCACACCGATTCGCCGCAATGAGAGACGTTTTTATATTTTGCTCCATAAACCGCGAGGCTGTCTCTCGACGGCATATGATGATCGGGGGCGCAGAACAGTACTGGATCTTCTGCCGCATTTTCCCGCGCGCCTCTATCCTGTTGGTCGGCTGGATGCCGATACGGAGGGGCTTCTGATCATTACCAACGATGGTGCCATGACACAGGGACTGCTCCATCCGCGTTTTGAGATTGACAAGGTATATCGTGCAGAGGTCACGGGAAACGTCACTGAGGATGGACTTACTGCACTTCGGAATGGGATTCTTCTGGACGACGGAAGAACGGCTCCTGCACGGCTGCGCGTTCTGCACAGAGAGGGAGAACGTACTGTCGTCGAGACGATCATCCACGAGGGACGCAAGCGACAAGTGCGGCGTATGTTTGCTGCCATTGGCTGCCGTGTGCAGAGACTTTGTCGTGTCCGCTTTGCCATGCTGACGCTGGATGGGGTCTCCTGTGGTTCTTTCCGCCATCTGACCTCAGATGAGATCCATGAACTGAAAAAAATAGCTGGGGTGATGCACAGTGGGGAAGATTCTCGTCGTAGGCGCGGGTCCTGCGGGAATGATGGCGGCCGCTGCGGCGGCGGAACACGGGGGCAGTGTGACCCTGCTCGAAAAGATGCCGCGCGTCGGGCGCAAGATGATGATCACGGGAAAGGGGCGCTGTAATGTCACAAGCGCCGATGAGATCCCTGACATCATCAAGAATGTTGTAGGAAATGGCAGATTCCTCAACAGCAGCCTGCGCGCCTTTGACAATGCAGACGTGATGGCGTTCTTCGAGAGGCTGGGGGTTCCGCTCAAGATTGAGCGCGGCAACCGTGTTTTTCCGCAAAGTGACCGTGCTGTCCAAGTGGTGGACGCCATGCTGAAACATCTGCGTGATCTAAGGGTGGAGGTTCGTATCAACACAACGGTGCATGCACTCGTTATCGAGGATGGCGTATTGCTTGGCGTACGCCTGGCAGACGGTGCGAAGCTCGAAGCGGATGCCGTCATTCTTGCGACGGGCGGTGCATCTTATCCTGCGACGGGCTCAACGGGGGACGGCTACGCGTTTGCACACGCGGCAGGGCATACAGTCACGCCGATCTTTCCAGCGCTTATTCCCCTCGTGACGCGGGAAAGCTGGGTGAAGGACGTGCAGGGGCTGTCGCTGCGGAACGTGCGCGCGACACTGTATCATGCGGGGAAGAAAGAACAGGACTTTTTCGGAGAGATGCTCTTTACGCATTTCGGTGTCACGGGACCGATTATTCTCCAACTGAGCCGTCGTGCATCGGAGCTCCTGATGGAGGGGAAAAAGGACATCGAACTGCGGCTGAATCTCAAACCCGCGTTGACGCATGAGAAGCTGCGGGAGCGTGTGGATCGGGATTTTGCGGCATACGAGCAGAAGCAGCTTCACAACGGTATGATCGATCTTCTGCCAAGACGTCTGATCGACATTGTGCTGAATGCGGCGGGACTTGACACCAAGCGCGTCGTCGGACAGATTTCGTCAAAGGAACGTGAACGTCTTGTGCGTGCCTTACAGTCGCTCCCCCTGACAATCACGGGGACACGCCCCATCGCGGAAGCAATTGTAACGGCGGGCGGTGTCGCGACGCATGAGATCGACCCACGCTCGATGGAGTCCAAGATCATAAGGCATCTCTATTTCGTCGGCGAACTGGTCGACGTGGACGCCAATACGGGTGGGTACAACCTGCAGGCGGCATTCTCGATGGGGTACGCGGCAGGCTGCTATAGTGTTTGGAACTTGGAAGGGTAGTAAATGACTGAGATGAAAACGATTGAACCTGCGCGTCATGGCTGGCAGGGCATGATCGATATACCGGGGGATAAATCCATCTCGCACCGCAGCGTCATGTTTGCGGGGCTTGGTGACACGCCTGTGCATATCAAAAATTTCCTTCATGCGGCAGACTGCCTTTCAACGGTCGGCGTGATGCGCTCGCTTGGCACAGCGATCGAATTTTTGAACGAGAACGAACTGATTGTTACGGGAAAAGGACTGCATGGGCTATCCGAGCCGATGAACGTACTTGATGCGGGAAACTCGGGGACGACACTGCGCCTTATGATGGGGGTGCTTGCGCCGCAGTCGTTCCTCTCCGCGTTCAGCGGCGATGCCTCACTGACGCGCCGTCCGATGAGGCGCGTGCTTCTGCCGCTCTCTGAGATGGGGGCGCGTATCTACGGGCGAAATGCGAACAACAACCTTCCGCTTGTTGTTGTACCGACAGGGGGAAAGCTGCGCGGCATTCACTACAAAAGTCCTGTCGCCAGTGCGCAGGTCAAGTCTGCAATCCTGCTTGCGGGTCTCTATGCAGATGCACCGACGACAGTCACAGAGCCATACGTTTCTCGCAATCACACGGAGCAGATGCTTGCGGGTTTCGGCGTTCGCATCGAGCGCAGCGGGACGAGTGTTACTGTTTTCCCTGTGGAGGACGGCGGCTATCGTGCGCCCGATGAGATTACGGTGCCGGGGGATATCAGTTCGGCCGCGTACTTCCTCGTCGCGGGCAGCGTTATTAAGGACAGCCGCCTGCGCCTGAATAACGTCGGCATAAACCCAACGCGTACGGGGATACTGGATGTGCTGAGAGAGATGGGGGCACATATCTCCGTGCAGAATGAGCGTGAGAGCGGTGGGGAGCGCGTTGCCGATCTCTTCGTTGAGTCAGCGTCTCTGCATGGTGTTTCTTTCGGTGCAGAGATCATGCCGCGCCTCATCGACGAGATTCCGATTCTTGCCGTCGCCGCACTCTTTGCCGAGGGAGATACGGTCATCACGGGCGCGGGAGAGCTTCGCGTCAAGGAGACCGACCGACTCCACGCCGTTGCAACGGAATTCCAAAAACTTGTGCCCGGCAGCATCGATGAACGTGAGGATGGGCTTGTCATTCACGGGAAATCCGAGATACAGCGGGCGCGGGTTAAGAGTTATGACGATCATCGCATGGCAATGTCTCTTGCTGTACTCGGTGCGGCAGGGAAGGGTGTTCTCATTGAGAACCCTGAAAGCGTGAACATTTCCTATCCAACATTTTTTTCTGAGATCGAGCGGCTGTGAATGAGGAGGATTTCATATGAAGCGTGTCATTGCAATTGATGGGCCGGCAGGAGCCGGAAAGAGTACCGTCGCTAAAATTGTGGCAGAAAAGCTCGGCTATATTTATATCGACACAGGAGCGATGTACCGCGGCGTGGCATGGAAAACCCTCAAGCAGTCGCAGGAGGCGACCGACGAGGATATTCTCCGCGCCGTTCATGACATCGATGTGCACCTTGCCTGTACGGAAAGCGGCACGCGTGTCACAGTCGACGGCACGGATGTGACGGAAGAGATCCGTACGCCGGAAGTCACGCATATCGTTTCGCGCGTCGCTGCCCTTGGCCCGGTACGGGAAAAGATGGTAGAACTCCAGCGTGCGATGGCAGCAGATGGTGCCGTCGTGATGGATGGGCGTGACATCGGGACGAACGTGCTCCCCAACGCTGATGTGAAGGTGTTCCTCACGGCTTCTGTTGAAGAGCGGGCACGCCGCCGCTATAACGAGATGAAGGAAAAGGGGTATGCGGTGAATTTTGACGAACTGAAACAGGAGATCGCTGCACGTGACAAACAGGACAGTGAGCGCACAATCTCTCCGCTGCGGCAAGCAGATGATGCTATCCTGCTCGATTCGACCAGACTCTCCATCAACGAAGTTGCTGCGCGGATTATGGAACTCTCAGAATAGGCAGGCGCACATATGTTTTATGGATTTTTACAGCATTTCTTTCGTCTGATTTTCCACGTTATCTTTCGTACGCGCGTCTATGGATGCGAGAACATCCCTGCGGAGGGAGCCGTGATCCTTGCCGCCAATCATGCGAGCAATATCGATCCGCCGCTGATGGCGAGTCTTATCGATCGTCCTGTCAGCTACATGGCAAAGATCGAACTCTTTGAGAATCCTATCTTCGGTGCTGCGATCCGCCGCTGCCACGCCTTTCCCGTGAAACGCGGCGCATCCGACCGCGGCGCGATCAAGGCGGCAGTCACTGTCCTCAAGGAAGGGCGCATTCTTGGGCTCTTTCCCGAGGGGACACGCAGCAAGACCGGAGAACTCCAAAAGGCAGAAGCGGGCGTCGCCCTCATCGCCGCCATGACGGGGGCTCCAATCGTGCCCGTTGCCATCCTCAATACCCATCGTATTTTTTCCAACGGCGGTCTGCTTCCGCAGCTGCGGATCATGTACGGCGCACCGATCATGTTTCATGGTGACCGCAAGAACAAGGAGGCGCTGGATGCGTTCTCCGAGGAGATCATGGCACATATTGCGCGAATGAAGGACGAGCTTGCAGAGATGTAAAACAGCCAGGCGAAATGACGATCGTCGTATCTGCAGCTCTCGTTGTATGGATTACAGGAATATGGTATAATCGCCTCGTTTTTCCGTGCAGCATCATCTGTTTTAGAGGAAAGGAGGGGACTGTGGCGAAGACGTATCCGGGGGTGATTCTTCGCGTGCCGGAGGGAAGCCTTGCCGATGAGCTGGGGCTTGCGGCGGGGGATAAGATTCTTACGATCAACGATATGCCGCTGCGCGATATTATTGATGTCAGCTTTGCGATGGCGGACGAGGAGATTGAGCTTCTCGTTGAACATATCGATGGGACGCAGGAGTGCATTGCGTTCGACAAGGACTATGACGAGGAGCTTGGCGCGGAGTTTGAGAGCGCCGTATTCGACGGGATTCGTGCATGTGCGAATCACTGCTATTTCTGCTTTGTCGATATGATTGCCCCGTACATGCGCCGCAGTCTTTCCGTGAAGGACGACGATTATCGTCTGTCCTTTCTCTATGGGAATTTTGTAACGCTGACCAACATGGGGGAGGCGGACTATGCGCGTATTGCACGGCTGCATCTCTCACCGCTCTATGTATCGGTGCAGTGCACGAATCCCGTCCTTCGTGCGGAGATGCTGCGCTGTTCGTGGGCCGGAGATATTCTCGCACAGCTCGCACGGCTTGAAGAAGCGGGCGTGGAGTACCATACGCAGGTGGTGCTCTGTGCCGGGCTGAACGATGGAGAAGAGCTGGAGCGGACGATCCGCGACATTACGGCGCGGCGTCCCCATGCGCTCTCACTCGCCATCGTACCTGTCGGGCTGACAAAACATCGAACGGATCCGTTCCCGCTCGTTCAGTTCGATCGGGACGGTGCAGCGCGCGTGATCGACCAGGTCGAGCCGTGGCAGGAAAAAATGCGTGCGGAAGAAGGGCGCACCTTCATCTACCTAGCCGATGAATTTTACTTTCTGGCAGGGCGCGAGGTTCCGCCTGCCGCGATGTACGATGGCTTTCCGCAGCTCGACAATGGGATTGGGCTGACGCGCAGCTTCATCGGGGAGTGGGATGCGGCAAAGGAGAGCGGAGCTGCATGCGGAGCTCGCCTCGCTGTTGTGAGCGGAACGGCGGTTGCTCCCGTTCTGGCGGCAAAGGCGCGGGAAGTTGATCCTCTGGAGCAGAATATTTTTGTCCTGCCTGTTGAAAATCGTCATTTCGGTGCGATGGTTAATGTGTCGGGCCTCCTTATCGGTGCAGATATTGCAGCAGCACTGCGGGAGATGTCCCAGGCGGTCGACGGCGTACTCATTCCCGCATCGGCACTGCGTGAGGGGGAGGATGTCTTTCTGGATGATATGCCCCTTGATGCCCTGCGGGCGGAATTTCCGGCCCTGCGCATCGAGCCGGTGGCGACGGGTGCGGACTACTATGCAGCGCTTTCGGACTGGGCACATTATCATCGCACGCGTGCGAGCGGCGGCTATACGTGGCAGAGCAATGCGGGCTATACAAAGCCTGTGGCAGGAAATCGCTGAGGATGCAGGGAGAGGAGTGAAGCATCATGAGCAAGCCCATTGTGGCAGTGGTCGGGCGTCCCAATGTCGGGAAGTCGACGCTGTTCAATCAGATCGGCAAGAAGCGTGTTTCCATTGTCGATGATATGCCGGGCGTGACGCGCGACCGCATCTATCTGGATGCGGAGTGGCTGACCCATGAGTTTACGATCATTGATACAGGCGGCATCGAGTTCGATGAGAGCGACCATATTCTGCGTTCGATGCGTTCTCAGGCAGAGCTGGCAATGGAGGAGGCAGATGTCATCCTCTTTCTCGTCGATGGTCGGTCAGGGCTGACGACCTCAGATGAGGAGGTTGCGCGCCTCCTGCGGCGGACGAAAAAACCTGTGATTCTGGCGGTCAACAAGATCGACAGCTTTGAGCGTGAGGCGCTGATCTACGATTTCTATTCGCTCGGGCTCGGTGATCCGATTCCCATCTCTGCTTCCAATGCGATGAATCTTGGCGATCTGCTGGATGCCGTCGTCGCGGCGTTCCCGACGGAGCCGGCGGAAGTACAGGAGACGGATGAGATCGCCATTGCTGTCGTCGGCCGTCCCAATGTCGGCAAATCCTCGCTCGTGAACCGTCTCCTCGGTGAGGAGCGCGTGATCGTCAGCGATGTGCCGGGGACGACACGCGATGCAATTGACACGCATTTTACCAAAGACGGTGCAAAGTATCTCCTCATTGATACGGCAGGGATGCGTCGCAAGGGCAAGATCACACTGCCTGTGGAGCGGTACAGCGTGATGCGTTCCCTGCGTGCGATCGACCGCGCGGGAGTCGTCCTCATGGTCATCAACGCCGCCGAGGGGATTCTGGAACAGGACACGAAGATCGCGGGCTATGTGCACGAGTCGGGCAAAGGCGTCATCATTGTCGTGAATAAATGGGATATTTTCCCGGAAAAAAACGACAAGTCAACACTGCGCTTTACGGATGATCTGCGCGAAAAGCTCGGTTTCCTCCAGTATGCACCCGTTCTCTATACATCGGCATTGACAGGACAGCGCGTGGAGCGCGTGACGGAACTCGTGAAATATGTGGCGGAGCAGCAGTCGATGCGCATCAAGACGAGTGTGCTCAATGAGCTGATCCGCGATGCGGTATCGGTCAATCCGCCGCCGACGAAGAAGGGGAAGCAGCTCAAGATCTTATTTGTTACGCAGGTGAGCATCGTCCCGCCGACGTTCATTATTTTTGTTAATGACCCCGAACTCATGCACTTCTCCTATCTGCGCTTTATCGAAAATCGCCTGCGCGAGAGCTTCGGCTTCGAGGGAACGCCAATCCGCCTCGTAGTGCGTGCACGCAAGGAGGAAGAATGATGATGTATCTCGCTGCAGCCATCGCCGCCTATCTCATCGGATCGATTCCGAGTGGGCTGATTCTTGGAAAACTGATCTGGCATAAGGATCTGCGCGACTATGGCAGTCACAACATCGGCGCCACGAATGCGTGGCGCACGCTCGGAAAGACGGCGGGCATTGCCGTATTCATTGCGGACAGCCTGAAAGGGCAGGCGGGCGTTATGCTTGGATTGCTCCTTGTCGGTACACCGCTCGCTGCCGTCGTCGGTGGATTGTGCGCCATTCTCGGGCACAGCTTTTCGCTCTTTCTTCGTTTTCACGGCGGCAAGGGGGTTGCGACTTCACTCGGCGTTCTGACGATGCTGATGGGGCAGGTGACGTTTATTATCTTCGTCATCTGGCTGACGATCGTCTATGTGTCACGCTATGTCTCCCTCGGCTCTGTTGTCGCGGCGTTTCTTGCGCCGTTCCTTGCGGCACTTTACGGGTATCCGACAGAGTACGTTCTCTTTACGGCTGTGGCGGCGATTCTCGTTATTCTCCGTCACCGTGAGAACATCGGACGGCTGATGCACGGAACAGAAAATAAAATCTGACGCACTGTTTTGTGATACTGGGCGTGTATGGTATGATATACTTGGACTGAAATAGTGCATCGGCAGCAGTGGTCAGGGAGGATGGGATTCTGTGAATACAGTCAAGATAGCTCTTTTGGGTGCGGGGACGGTCGGCTCCGGCGTTGTCCGCACTCTGTCTATGAACGGAGAGACGATTGCAGGGCGCTGCGGCGCACGTATCGAGATCAAGAAGATCCTCGTCCGCGATGCGAAGAAATATCGTCCGGAGGCAGAGGGGATTGCCCTCACGGACAACTTTGATGAGATTCTGAACGACCCGGAGATCTCGATCGTCGTTGAGGTGATGGGCGGGCTCATGCCGGCAAAGGACTACATGCTGCGTGCCATGCGTGCGGGCAAACATGTCGTCACCGCCAACAAGGATGTCATTGCCGAACATTTGCGGGAGCTCTATGGTATAGCGGATAAGCATCACGTCGATTTCCTCTATGAGGGCAGTGTCGGCGGCGGCATCCCGATCATCAAGCCGCTGAAGGAATGTCTGACGGCGAACGAAATCTCCGAGGTCATGGGCGTCATCAACGGAACGACGAACTATATGCTGACGAAGATGACGGAGAAGCATATCAGCTACGATGCTGTACTGCGCCGTGCACAGGAAAAGGGCTATGCTGAGGCAAATCCGTCGGCGGATGTAGACGGCTTGGATGCCGCGCGTAAGGCGGCGATTCTGGCGTCACTTGCCTTTGATACCATCGTCGAGTTCGAGGATGTCTCCGTCGAGGGAATCTCACATATTACGGAAGATGACATTGAGTACGGGCTGAACCTTGGCTACGTCATCAAACTCCTCGCAGTGGGACGCAATACGGAGGAGGGAATCGATGTGCGTGTGCATCCCGTGTTCCTCCCAAAGACGCATCCGCTCGCCTCAATCAACGGCGTATTCAATGCGGTCTTTGTGCGCGGCAATGTGATCGGTGAGGCGATGTTCTACGGCCGCGGTGCAGGCTCGCTTCCTACGGCATCCGCTGTGGTCGCGGATGTCATTGAGGTTGCGCGCGATATTGTTGCAGGGACGACGGGGCGCATGAAGTATCGGATTGGTGCGAAGAAAAAACTCTGCCCTGTGGAGAAGACGCGCTCCTCTTATTATCTGCGCCTTGTCGTCGCCGATGAGCCGGGCGTACTCGGTGAGATCGCAACGACATTTGGACGCGCGGGGGTCAGTCTGCGGTCGGTCATTCAGGCAAGGTCGACGGTGAGCGGAGATGCGGAGATCGTTGCTGTGACACACGTTGTGACACATGCGGCTGCCTCTGCCGCTGCTGCATCACTGCAGGCACTTCCTGTCGTACGCGAGGTGCGCAGCCTGATCCGTGTGGCGGACGGGCAGGAGGATACACTATGACAGAGCGCAGTGTACGCGTACGTGTCCCTGCGACGAGCGCGAATCTCGGTCCCGGCTTTGATGCGCTCGGCCTTGCCTGCACGCTGTACAACGAAATGACCCTGACGCTTACGCGTGAGCCGGGGCTTTTGATCGCGGCACGCGGTGAGGGCGCCGCCTACATTCCGGGCGACGAGCGCAATATCGTCTGGAAGTCCATCCGCTATCTCTTGGATAAAGCGGGGCGTGCGGAGGAATTTCGCGGTGCACAGATCCGCATGAGCAACCGTATTCCGCTCTCGCGTGGGCTTGGCAGCAGTGCGACAGCGATTGTCGCAGGACTGACAGCAGCAAATGCGCTCATTGGCAGTCCGTTTGACCGTCATGCGCTGCTGCAGTTTGCGACGGACATTGAGGGGCACCCGGACAATGTGGCACCAGCGATCTATGGCGGCTTCACGGTAAATACCGTGACGGATGGAACGGTGGAATGCTTTTCCTTCCTGCCGCGTATCTTTCTGCGGTTCGTCGTCATGGTGCCGGACTTTTACCTCTCGACGAAGTCGGCGCGTGAGGTGCTCCCTGCCGAGGTGCCGATGAAGGATGCTGTCTTTAACATCAGCCATGCGGCCATGCTTGTGGCGGCTCTGTCGCGCGGATCTGAGAAGCATCTGTGCAACGCCTTTGCGGATGCACTGCATCAAAACTACCGTGCGCCGCTCATCCCGGGGATGTTCGATGTCTTTGCCGCTGCAAAGAAGGCGGGGGCATGCGGCGCGGCGCTCAGCGGAGCGGGCCCCTGTCTCATCGCCTTTGTTCCGGAGAAACGGAACTGCACCGAGGATGTTGCCCATGCGATGCGCGAGGCATTCCGTTCGCACGAGATCGAAGCACGTCCCCTGCAGCTTCGTCTCGATACGAAGGGAGCGCGTGTTCTCCATCGCAGGAATGCGAATGTAAAATCATAGGAATCACTGATAAAATGAGGTCTGCCGGATTGGCGTAGATTTTTTCGTCCGAACGAGGTGGAAAACCGGACGCAGAGTGGTGCTCTGTGGAGGATTTTCCGCCGAAGTGCGGGCAAAAGAGATGCGTCAAGATGATTGTGCCGAATTTATCAGTGATTCCCGTAGTATATGCCCCCACTCCATGCAATAGAGGAAGTGGGGGCATAATATTTAAAAAAATACTTGCAAGAATATGCATAAAGGATGTATAATCATAAACATCTTTTTAGGGAGATGGAGGAACAGTCATGAAGGTCAGTATCATCGGTGCATCTGGCTATGCAGGGGAAGAACTCATCCGACTTCTTCATGGCCACCCGCATGCCGAGATTGTACATCTGACATCGGAGCGCCATACGGGCGAGAGAATATCGAAACTTTATCCACATTTAACGCATATTTATGACAATATACTGGACTCGATGGAGGATATCCACCGTATGGCAGAGGACAGCGATGTTCTCTTTATCGCACTTCCGCATGGACATGCAATGAAATTGGTCAAGGCGATTGCTGATCTGCCGGTGCATATCATTGATCTCGGGGCAGACTATCGCTTTGCCGACACATCGGTCTATGAGGCATGGTATCATGTCCCGCACACGGATCCGGAGGCAGAGCGGGTCTATGGACTTGCCGAGCTGTACCGCGATGCAATCCGTGGGGCGCATCTCATCGGCAATGCAGGCTGCTATACGACGGCAAGCATTCTCGCACTGACCCCGCTCGTGCAGGAGCATCTCGTACAGATGGATTCAATTCTCGTCGATGCGGTTTCCGGTGTCTCCGGCGCAGGGCGTACACCGAAGGAGAGCACGCATTTCCCGGAGTTCTACGACAGCTTCACGGCGTATGGCGCAGTCAGTCATCGACACACCCCGGAGATCGAGCAAGCGCTCTCAGAGCAGGCGGGTGAGCCGGTTACGATCAACTTTACGCCGCACCTTGCCCCCATTGCGCGCGGTATTCTTGCCACGTGCTATGCGCGCCTCGCAGACGGCGTAACGGGAGAGGATGTGGACGCGGCATTTACTGCCCGGTATGCAGATGAATTTTTCATCCGCCTGCTTGGGCGCGGAGCGTATGCATCGACGAAATATGTGCGCGGAACGAATTACTGCGATATTTCATGGCATATTGATCCACGCACGCATCGTGTCATTGTTTTTTCCGCGATTGACAATCTCGTCAAAGGCGCGGCAGGGCAGGCGATTCAGAACATGAACATCGCGCTTGATTTGGATGAGCGCACAGGACTCGACCTTGTGCCGATGTATCCGTAAATGGGAATGGAGGATATTGATATGTTCAGCGAGCAGAATGCAAAAGCCGGGGTTACCTTCCCGCAGGGATTCAAGGCAGCAGGGGTCAAGGCAGGCATCAAGAAGAGCGGCAATCTCGATGTTGCCGTGATCTATACGGAGCGGGAGGCAGCTGCGGCAGGCGTCTTTACACAGAATGCAGTTGCCGCTGCACCGGTCTTCGCCTCGAAGAAGGTCGTTGCCACGGGGACAGCACATGCGATTGCAGCAAATGCAGGCTGTGCGAATGCCTGCACCGGTGCACAAGGGGAAAAGGATGCGCGCGCAATGCAGGAGATCACGGCGGCGGCACTCGGCTGCACGCCGGAGGACGTTCTCGTCGCCTCAACCGGCGTGATTGGCGTAAATCTTCCGATGGACAAGATGGAGGCGGGGCTGAAAGCCGCAGTTGCCGCACTCTCGACAGACGGCAGCGTCAGCGCAGGCAACGCCATTATCACGACGGATACCTACTCCAAGTCGTGTGCCACGGAGGTGATGCTCGGCGGCAAGCAGGTACGGTTTGGTGCGATCGCAAAGGGCTCGGGAATGATTCAGCCGAATATGGCGACGATGCTCGCCTTTATCACAACCGATGCAGCGATTGACGGCAAGCTTCTCCAAAAGGCACTCTCCGAGGTCGTTGAAATTTCGTTCAACATGATTTCGATTGACGGTGATATGAGCACGAACGATATGGCTGTTGTGCTTGCCAATGGTGCGGCAGGAAATGCGAAGATCACGTCAGAGGGCGCGGACTACGAGACGTTCAAGGCAACGCTCGCAGAGATCTGTACAGGGCTTTCGCAGCGCATCGCCTCCGACGGTGAAGGTGCAACGAAGTTCCTGACGGTTCACGTGATGGGAACGAAGAGTTTTGCCGACGCCAAGACGATTGCGATGAGCGTGGCAAAGAGCCCGCTCGTCAAGACAGCATTCTTCGGGGAGGATCCGAACTGGGGACGCGTGATCTGTGCAGTCGGCTATGCAGGTGTTCCGATGAATCCCGAGACAACTGTTGTGAAGTTCGGAGGCATCCCCGTCTACGTGCACGGTGTCGGCGCGGACTATGATGAGACGGCACTCAAGCAGGTCATGGGGGAGCATGATATCGTGGTTGACATCGACATGGGTATAGGCACACAGGAAGCAACCGTCTGGACCTGCGATTTCTCCTATGAGTACGTCAAGATCAATGGTGAGTATCATACCTGAGGTGAGGGCTATGTACAGCGATAAGGATAAGGCGGAGATCTTGGTTGATGCCCTCCCGTACATCCAGGAGTTCTCGGGCACGACAGTCGTCATAAAGTACGGCGGCAACGCGATGGTAAGCGATGTGCTGAAGGAAAACGTCATGCGCGACGTGGCGCTGATGAAGTATGTCGGCATCCGTCCCGTCATCGTTCATGGTGGAGGACCGGAGATCACGGGCTTTTTGAAAAAGGTCGGCAAGGAGTCCTCCTTCGTCGCAGGGCTCCGTGTGACGGATGAGGAGACCGTTGAGATCGCCGAGATGGTGCTCGACGGAAAGATCAACTCGGAGATTGTCAATCTCCTGAACCAGCGCGGCGTTCGTGCCGTTGGTCTCTCAGGCAAGGATGCGGGGCTGATCCGTGCGCGCAAGAAGATGGCGACCGTATACGAGAACGATACGGCGCATGAGGTGGACATTGGCTTCGTGGGCGCAGTGGAAACAATCGACGTCTCTGTAATTGAAGATCTGCTGGATCACGGCTATGTGCCGGTTATTGCGCCAATCGGCGTAGGGATGGACGGCGAGAGTTACAACATCAACGCCGACTACGTTGCGGCGGAGATCGCAGGGGCCCTTGCGGCGGAGAAGCTGCTTCTCCTGACGGACATCGAGGGCATCTATAAAGATTTTAACGACAAGAGTTCGTTTCTCTCGACCATCCATCTGCAGGAGGCACGCGACTACATCCGCGACGGCATCATCTCGGGCGGGATGATTCCCAAGGTAGAGGCGTGTCTGACGGCACTGGAGCGCGGCGCGGCAAAGACGCACGTTATCGATGGACGTTTGCCGCACGCCATTATCCTCGAGATTTTTACGTCGACTGGTGTTGGTACACAGGTTGTACGATAGGGAGTATATATGAGCGAAGCAGAGAAGAAAATTTTTGAAACCGATGAGAAAGACTATCTCCCCGTATTCAATCGCTATAAAATCGTGCTCGATCATGGTGAGGGCGTTTATGTTTGGGATGTTGCGGGCAGAAAGTATCTTGACTTTCTCGGCGGCATCGCTGTCAATGTCCTCGGGCATCATTATCCGCCGCTTGTCGAGGCAATTGCATCGCAGGCGGCAAAGATCATCCATGCCTCGAACCTTTACTACACGAAGCCGCAGGCGGACGCAGCGGCAAAACTCACGGCACTCAGCGGGCTCGGCAAAGTATTCTTCTGCAACTCGGGAGCAGAGGCAAATGAGGGGGCAATAAAGATTGCACGTAAGTACGCCTGCCAAATCCATCCCGGGAAATCGCAGATTCTCACGGCGTGGGACAGTTTTCATGGTCGTACGCTTGCGACACTGACCGCGACGGGGCAGCCGAAGTATCACGAGGGCCTTGGCCCGCTGCCGGCAGGCTTTGACTATATCCGCTACAATGATATAGCAGATCTCGAGGCGAAGATCAGCGATAAGACGGCAGCGGTCATGCTCGAGACGATCCAAGGGGAGGGCGGCGTCTATCCGCCGGAGGACAACTATTTGAAAAAGGTTCGTGCCCTCTGCGACCAGCATGGTGCGCTCCTTATCCTCGATGAGATTCAGGCAGGAATCGGGCGTGCAGGGACGTTCTTTGCCTACGAGAAATACGGCGTAAAACCCGATATTGTAACGCTTGCGAAAGGTCTTGCCGGCGGTGTGCCGATCGGTGCCTTTGCTGTCACGAATGAAGTCGCAGCTGCGTTCCATGCAGGTGATCACGGCACGACTTTTGGCGGCAACCCCCTTGCCTGTGCGGCTGCGAACATCGTCCTCGATACGATTCCGAAAAAGGAGTTCCTGGCACGTGTTGAGGTGCTCGGCGCATATTTCAAGCAGAGACTCATGGAGCTGCAGAAGAAGTATCCGGCATTCATCGTTGACGTGCGCGGTACGGGGCTGATACTCGGCGCGGAGCTCGCGTCGGATGCACATGGGCGTGATATTGTGAATGTGTGTCTTGAAAAGGGCATTATCATCAATTGTACCGTGGGCAAGGTGCTGCGTTTTCTGCCGCCGCTCATCATCACCGAGCCGCAGATCGACGAGGTGGTCAGCGTTCTTGATGATGTGATCTCACACGATGCGTGATGTGCTGTTTTCTTTACGGCGATGATGCAATAGGATATAATGCACAAATGGGAGGGGTTATATGCTGAAAGGGAAGGACTTATTGTCCATTCATGAACTCAGTCGTGATGAGGTCGAGGAGATTCTGTCCCTCGCGCAGGAGCTCAAGGCAAAGCAGAAGGCGGGGATTCCGCACCGCATTCTGGAGGGCAAGTCGCTCGGTATGATCTTTGAGAAGTCCTCAACGCGGACGCGCGTCTCCTTCGAGGTGGGGATGTATCAGCTTGGCGGGCAGGCACTGTTCCTCAGCAGCAGCGATCTGCAGCTCGGGCGCGGTGAGCCGATCAAGGATACGGCACGCGTGCTCTCACGCTACCTTGACGGCATTATGATCCGCACGTATGGACATGAGCGCATCGAGGAGCTTGCGGAGTGGGCGGATGTGCCCGTTATCAACGCGCTCAGTGATCTCCTGCATCCGTGCCAGGCGCTCACCGATCTCCTCACGATCCGTGAGTATAAGGGCAAGAATCTCACGGGGCTGAAGATGGCATACGTCGGCGACGGCAATAATATGACGCACTCGCTCATGTATGCGGCGGCAAAGGTCGGCATGAACTTCGCGGCAGCGACCCCCGAGGGATATGAACCGAATGCCGAAGTTGTGGCAAATGCCAAGGCTGATGCGGCAGCGACGGGCGCGACCGTCACGATCACGCACAATCCGATGGAAGCAGCTGCGGACGCAGATGTCATCGTCACGGACACGTGGGCGAGCATGGGACAGGAGGCGGAGCACGACGCACGCACGGCGGTCTTCCGTCCCTATCAGGTGAATTGGGAGCTCGTTGCCGAGTCAGGCAATGCGCGCTGCATCGTCATGCACTGCCTGCCCGCCTACCGGGGAGAGGAGATCGCGGAGGATGTCTTTGAGGAATTTGCCGATGTGATCTTTGACGAGGCGGAAAACCGTCTCCATGTTCAGAAGGCAATCATGGCACTCACCATGGGAAATTAAGGAGTTGTTTTATTATGGCTAAACAGATCAAAAAAGTCGTTCTTGCCTATTCCGGCGGACTGGATACGTCGGTGATCATTCCTTGGCTGAAAGAGCACTACGATGGCTGCGAGGTTATCGCTGCCTGTGCCGATGTTGGACAGGGCGATGAGCTGAGTGTTGTTCACGACAAAGCACTCGCCTCTGGTGCATCGAAGGTGTTCATCGTCGATCTCACGAAGGAGTTCCTTGAGGAGTATGTCTGGCCGACACTGAAGGCAGGTGCGGTCTACGAGGGCAAATATCTGCTCGGCACTTCGTTTGCCCGCCCCGTGATTGCCAAGGCGCTCGTTGACATCGCGAAGCGCGAGGGGGCGGATGCCATTGCTCATGGCGCAACAGGAAAGGGGAACGATCAGGTGCGTTTTGAGCTGACGGTCAAGGCGCTTGCGCCCAATCTCCAGATCATCGCACCGTGGCGTGAATGGGATCTTGACTCGCGCACGGCAGAGATCGCCTATGCGAAGAAGCACGGCATCCCCGTTGCGACGGAGAATAAGACATACAGCATGGACCGCAACATTTGGCATCTCTCACATGAGGGCTCAGACCTCGAGGATCCCGCGAACGAGCCGAAGAATTCCATGTTCCTCATCTCCTGTGCACCTGAGGATGCACCGGATGCGCCGGAGTATGTCTCCATTTCCTTTGAGAAGGGAATCCCCGTCGCTGTCAACGGTGAGAAGATGGGCGCAGTCGAATTGCTGACGAAACTCAATGAGGTCGGTGCACGCAATGGTGTCGGCATCGTCGATATCTGCGAGAACCGTCTCGTCGGCATGAAGTCGCGCGGTGTCTATGAGAACCCGGGTGGATCGATTCTCTACTATGCGCATCGTGAGCTGGAATACCTCTGCCTCGACCGCTCTACCTTCCACTACAAGGAGGGACTTGCCATCCGTTACGGTGAGCTGGTCTATGACGGCATGTGGTTCTGTCAGCTGCGCGAGGCACTCGCTGCCTTCGTGGACAGCACGCAGGAGACCGTGACGGGTGAGGTACGCCTGAAGCTCTACAAGGGCAACATCATCTCTGCCGGTGCGAAGTCCCCCTATTCCCTCTACAGTCAGGAGTTCGTCACCTTCGAACATGACGATGTTTACGATCAGGCGGATGCAACGGGCTTTATCAACCTCTTCGGCCTGCCGCTCAAGGTGCGTGCACTCATGCAGGAGGGGCAGAAATAATGAGCGAAAAGCTCTGGGGCGGCCGCTTCTCCAAGACGACCGATGAGATGATCAATGAGTTTCAGGCATCCATCGGATTTGACCGCCGTATGTACCGCGAGGATATCGCGGGATCACTTGCCCATGCCGCCATGCTCGCCAAGGTCGGCATCCTCTCGGAGAAGGATCATGCGGCAATCGAGAAGGGGCTGAAGGACATCCTTGCCCAGATCGAGCACGAAGATTTTGATTTCAGTGTGGCACTTGAAGATATTCACATGAATATCGAAAAGCGTCTCACGGACGCAATCGGCGATGCGGGCAGCCGCCTGCATACGGCACGCAGCCGCAACGATCAGGTGGCTCTCGATACGCATCTCTTTGTACGGCATGCCGTCGTGGACGTGATGGCACACATTCGCGCGCTGCAGCAGGCCCTCACAGAGTCCGCTGCACAGCATCGGGATGTGATTATGCCGGGCTATACGCATCTCCAGCGTGCGCAGCCCATCCTCTTTTCCCACCATCTCATGGCGTATTTTGGAATGCTCGCGCGCGACTTTGAGCGGTTTCAGGGTGTATATGCGCGTACGGATATCATGCCGCTCGGTGCCGGAGCACTTGCGGGGACGACACTGCCGATCGATCGGCAGTTCGTAGCACAGCGGCTGCACTTCGAGCGCATCTACACGAATAGTCTGGATGCCGTCAGCGATCGTGACTATATCCTCGAGTTCCTCTCTGCCGCATCAATTCTCATGGTGCACCTTTCCCGCCTCTCAGAGGAGATCATTCTCTGGTGCTCACGAGAGTTCTCGTTTGTCGAGTTGGACGACGCGCACTGTACGGGCTCGTCGATGATGCCGCAGAAGAAAAATCCTGATGTCTCCGAGCTTGTGCGCGGAAAGACCGGACGTGTTGTTGGACATCTCATGGCGATGCTCATGGCGGTCAAGGGGCTTCCCCTTGCCTACAACAAAGACTTGCAGGAGGATAAGGAGGGGCTGTTTGACGCCATCGACACGGTGAAATTCAGCCTTGCGGTATATGCACAGCTGATACGGGGCATGAAACTGCGTGAGGACGTCATGCGTCATGCCGTCGAAGCGGATTACTCGAATGCCACGGATCTTGCGGACTATCTCGTGCGCAAGGGACTGCCGTTCCGCAAGGCACATGCCGCTGCGGGGCAGGCAGTGGCACAGTGCATCGCACGCGGAATCTATCTCGCGGATCTGCCGATCGCAGACTATCAGCAGCTCTCGCCGCTCTTTGCGGAGGACATCTACGATGCGATCCGTCCCGAGACCTGCGTTGCCTGCCGCAACTCCTACGGCGGCACATCGTACGAGCAGGCAGAAATGCAGCTTGAGGCTGCGAAAAAACTCATGATGGAGGAGGAGCGCATGATTTCCGTACTGACAAAAAAACAGAATATCTTGTCGTAATTTCAATGCTAAGGACTTGCTGATTGGCTTTTTATCAGCAAGTCCTTAAATTTTATTTGCATTGTCACGGTACAGATGGTACAATGGCACTAAGTGACTGGATCGGATTACTTTTTTGCGATTTTCGTATTTGCTGTGCGGACGTATTTTCATGGCAATGACATCGAAAATGGCTCTTTTCCGTATAGCGACAGGCGTATAGGACGTGTGGTCGCTGTGTTTTCGTGCGGATGAATTCTGATTTCATGATCGAAAGACTGAGAAGATATAGGAAGGGAATTTTCCCGAAGGATTTATGGAGGTGTGTTTTTTGTCGTTCAATCGTAATGGCAATCATGGAAAAGGCGGACAGAAGGTACAAGTCATCCCGCTGGGCGGCTTGGGTGAGATCGGAAAGAATATGACGGTCATCCGCGTGGATGATGAAATCCTCGTGGTAGACTCTGGGCTGATGTTCCCGGAGGAGGATATGCTGGGGATTGATCTTGTTATCCCGGACATTACCTATCTCATTGAGAACCGTGATATGGTCAAAGCAATCGTGCTGACGCACGGACATGAGGATCATATCGGTGCTCTCCCGTATGTGATGAAGCAGATTCCGTGTCCTGTGTACGGTACGCGTCTGACGCTCGGCATACTGGAGGGACGTCTGAAGGAGAACGGGGTGGACTCGACGAATCTGCACTCCGTTATGGCTGGTGACATCATCAATATCGGGTGCTTCAGCGTCGGGTTTATTCGAGTGAATCACTCCATCCCCGATGCGGTCGGACTTTCGATCAAGACCCCTGTAGGAATGATCGTCCATACGGGCGACTTCAAGCTCGACTATACGCCGGTAGATGGGCAGATGACGGATTTCCGTCGCTTTTCCGATCTTGGCAACAAGGGAGTTCTGCTCCTGCTCGCTGACAGTACGAACGCCGAGCGTGAGGGACATACGGCGAGCGAACGGACAGTAGGTGCGGCATTTGACAAGGCATTTCACAATGTGCGTGGGCGCATTATTGTCGCCACGTTCTCTTCGAATGTGCACCGCATTCAGCAGGTCATTGATACGGCGGTCAAGTACAAGCGGCGCGTTGCCGTTCTTGGCCGCAGTATGGAGAATGTTGTCGGCATCTCACTTGAGCTCGGCTATCTGACTGCGCCTGAGGGGACGATCATCGGCATCGATGAGATCAATAACTATCGTGCGGAGCAGATCGTCATCGTGACAACGGGCAGCCAGGGCGAGCCGATGTCCGCACTCTCACGCATGGCTGCATCCGATCATCGTAAAATCACGATTGTACCGGGCGATACGGTCATCATTTCGGCGACGCCGATCCCGGGGAACGAGAAGCTGGTCTCCAAGACGGTGGATAATCTGATGAAGCTCGGTGCCAATGTCATTTACGGGCGCGATAAGGGGATCCATGTTTCGGGACATGGAAGCCGCGAGGAACTGAAGCTGATGCACAATCTTGTGCGTCCGAAATTTTTCATGCCCGTACATGGCGAATATCATCACCTCGTTCAGCACGCGGGGCTTGCCCGTGAGCTCGGGATGCCGAAGGAAAACATCTTTATCAGTGAGAACGGACAGGTGCTTGAGTTCACGAAGGAAAAGGGACAGGTCGTTGGACGCGTGCAGTCGGGCATGGTCATGGTGGATGGGCTCGGTGTTGGTGATGTTGGCAATATCGTTCTGCGTGATCGTCGTCAGCTTTCACAGGACGGAATCCTCATCATTGTTGTCGCGATGAGCCGCCAGAGCAACCGCGTTGTCTCAGGACCTGATATCGTCTCACGCGGCTTTGTCTACGTACGTGAATCGGAGGCACTGATGGATGAGGCGCGTGCCCGCGTTCAGCAGGCACTCGACCGCTGTGAGGACGAGAATGTGCGTGAGTGGTCGGCGATCAAGTCGAATGTGCGCGATGCGCTCAGCCGCTATCTGTTCGACAAGACACGTCGCCGCCCAATGATCCTTCCAATCATTATGGAAGTTTGATCTATGTACGCCGCTCCAAATCGGAGCGGTGTTTTCGTTGGAAAATATTGATGATATTGCTGCACAGATAACTTGAAGTCGCGCAGAAAAAGAGATAGAATAAGCATGTTTTGTGATAGTTTTTGAAGTGGATGAGGAGGAGTTTTATGACAGCGGCTGAACAGAAAGAGCTGCAGCTCTTTGCAGTAAAGGTGCGCGAAGGGATTCTGCGCGGCACGCATGCGGCGAAAAGCGGGCATCCGGGCGGATCACTCTCGTCAGCGGACTATTTCACCTATCTCTACAATAAGGAAATTCGTGTCGATCCGAAAAATCCGCGTGATCCGAACCGCGACCGCTTTGTTCTTTCCAAGGGGCACGTTGCACCGGGGCTCTATGCGACACTGGCGAACTGCGGATTTTTCCCCGTGGAGGAACTGCTGACCCTCCGTCATATTGGATCGCGTCTGCAGGGGCATCCAAATATGAACCTCACGCCCGGCATCGATATGTCTACAGGCTCGCTTGGTCAGGGGCTTTCGACGGCTGCGGGCATGGCAAAGGGCGCGAAATATCTTGGAAAGGACATCAACGTCTACACACTGCTCGGTGACGGCGAGCTTGCCGAAGGACAGATCTGGGAGGCGACGATGTTCGCCGCGCACTATGGTCTCGACAATCTCTGCATTGCGGTGGATGTCAACGGGCTTCAGATCGACGGCAAAACAGCAGATGTCATGAATAGTGCTCCTGTGGATAAGAAATTCGAGGCGTTCGGCTGTGCCGTTCAGTGGATTGACGGGCATGATTTCACTGCTCTTGCGTCGGCATTCCACACGTTCCATGCGAATAAGGGCAGCAAGAAACCAACGGTGATTCTGATGAAGACGGTCAAGGGCAAGGATGTCTCCTTTATGGAGAATCAGGTCGGCTGGCATGGCAAAGCTCCTAACGATGCCGAGCTTGCCCAGGGGTTGGAGGACTTGGCTGCGGTTCGAAAGAGCATCGAGGAGGCATGAGCATGGCAGAGGTAAAGAAAATCGCAACCCGTGAGAGCTACGGCAACGGATTGGTGGAATTAGGAAAAGAACACGATAACGTCGTCGTGCTGGATGCGGATCTTGCCGGTGCAACCAAGACGGCAATCTTTAAGAAGGCATTCCCCGATCGTCACTTCAATTGCGGCATTGCAGAGTGCAATCTGGTGGATGTCGGCGCAGGTCTGTCGACGATGGGGCTCGTGCCGTTCGTCTCGACGTTTGCCATGTTTGCGGCGGGGCGTGCCTATGAGCAGGTGCGCAATACGATCGGATATCCTCATCTGAACGTCAAGATCTGTGCGACGCACGGCGGCATCTCCGTCGGGGAGGATGGTGCGTCGCATCAGTGCTGTGAGGATTTTGCTCTCATGCGTACGATTCCTGGCATGACGGTCATGTGTCCCTCGGATGATGTGGAAGCGCGCAAGATGGTGCGTGCCGCCTATGAGATGGAGGGGCCTGTCTACATCCGCTTCGGACGTGCGGCGACACCGGTCTACCATGCGGAGGGGTTCTCTTTTGCCGTCGGCAAGGGGGAAGTCCTGCAGGATGGCACGGACGTCGCGGTCATTGCCACGGGGATTCTTGTGCCGGAGGCAATCGAGGCAGGCAAGCGTCTTGCTGCCGAGGGCATCAGCGCGCGTGTGATCAATATGGCGACGATCAAACCGCTTGATACGGAGACGGTGATCCGAGCGGCGCGTGACTGCGGCAGGATTGTTACAGTGGAGGAGCATAACATCATCGGCGGACTTGGCGAGGCCGTCTGCTCCGCACTCGCCGAGGAATGCCCTGTTCCTGTTCACCGCATTGGTGTTAATGATGTGTTTGGCCACTCCGGTCCTGCAGCGGCTTTGCTGAAGGAGTTCGGCCTGACCGCTGATTACATTACAGAGGCGGCGCGGATGCTGACAGGAAAATGATCAGATCAGAAGATGCCTTCGATGGACGAGGGCATCTTTTTGTATTGCTGGGAGAAGGATGGATAAAATTGCTTGTAGATTCGGGGTGAATTGTTTATAATAGAAAGGGTTTATGTTTTCTATCTGAGAGGTTTTTTCATGAAGCGGGTTCCGTTCTTTGTTTTGATGACGGGCATTTTGCTTCTGCTTGCAGCAGCAGGGCTTACATATCTGTCCTCCAAACCGCAGGGAACAGCAATGGCGCGCCGTCCGCTCCAGGAGGTTACGGCATATACATCACTGCCGACGGAGGCAGCGGCGGCACTATCTGAAGCATATGAAAAAGAGTATAATATTCGAGTGAACTTTGTCGCGCTCTCTGCCGGGCAAGTATTGTCTCGTCTTGAAGAACAGTCGAAAGGGGGAAAGGATCCGGCGGCACTTGTCTTGGCAGATCGCGAGACTCTTGATCGTGCCGCTGCTGTAGGATATCTTGTTCCCTATCAGTCTGAGAAAAGTGATCAGGTAGCGGATGGCTTTCGTCATCCAAACGGTTATTGGACGGGAGTGTGGTATGATCCTGTCGTATTTGCTGTCAATCAGGATTATCTGCGTACACATCTTGACCTGCCAAACTCATGGAAGATGCTTGCAGAGCAAAAAGATATTCGTATCGGAACGACGGATTTTATGGCAGCAGATGCCGCATCAAATCTTCTCTACAGTATGATCGCTGAGTATGGAGAGCCACATGCTTTTGACATCTGGCGTAAGATTCAGCCACAAATTATGCAATATTCCAGATATCTGCATACTCCTGTACGTCAGGCAGGGATGGGGGAGGTAGATCTTTCTGTCGCCGTGCTCAGTGAAACTCTCCGCTATATCCATGACGACTATCCGATTCGCGTGCTTTATCCAACGGATGGGTCGGCAGCGGTGGTCTATGGTACAGGGATTGCCTTTCGTGCCGGAGAGCATGATGTGCAGACGGCAGAGGACTTTGCTGATTGGTTGCTGACGGATGAGGCGCAGCTTGCGCTTGCACGCCAGCATATCTATCTTTTGACAACAAACCCCGTGACGCTCTCATATCAGATGTTTGCGGGAAAGAATATCAATCTTTTTAAGAGCAAGCCGTATTTCAGCTCGGAAGAAAAGAAAGCCATGCTGGATCGGTGGATCAAAGAGGTACGATTTTACGAAGAGTAATAGCGGAGGAATGTGATCAGTGAAAGCAGGTTTTATCAGCCTTGGCTGTGCAAAGAATCTGGTCGATACTGAGGTTATGCTCGGCATCATGCGTGAACATGGCATCGATATCACCAATGAGCCATCGGAGGCGGATATCCTGATCGTCAACACGTGTGCATTCATTCAGTCGGCGAAAGAGGAATCGATCACGACGGTGCTTGGGATGGCAGACTACAAGGAGACGGGGCGCTGCCGCAGTCTTATTGTGGCGGGGTGTCTCGGACAGCGATACGGGCAGCAGCTTCTCGACGAGATCCCTGAGGCGGATGCTATTATCGGGACGGGGGCGTGGAGCCGTATCATGGAAGTGATCGAGGAGACGCTTAAGGGGCGCCGTCTTCTTATCGCAGGGAAGGACGACACAATCTACGATGCTAAGACACCGCGCTTGCGGACAACCCCGCACTATACCGCATATGTCAAGATTGCGGAAGGCTGTGACCATCGCTGCGCTTTCTGTGCGATTCCGCTTATCCGCGGCGGTTTCCGTAGCCGGCCGATGGAGGACATCGTGGCAGAGGGGCAGGAGCTTGCTGAAAATGGTGTACGCGAGCTTGTTCTTATCGCGCAGGACAGTGCGAACTATGGGCTTGACCGCTATCATGAACCGATGCTTCCGATGCTTCTCCGCGCACTTGCGAAGATCGATGGGATTGCGTGGATTCGTGTCCTTTATAGTTATCCAAAGTATTTTACGGATGAGTTGATTGAGGTTTTTGCAACGGAACCGAAGGTGGTAAAATACGTTGATCTCCCTCTGCAGCATGCTCATGATGCCGTACTGCGTTCGATGAATCGTCCTGATACACGTGCGGATATAGAGAAGCTGATCGGTAAACTCCGTGCACGCATCCCCGGGGTAGCGATTCGTTCGACATTTATCGTCGGCTTCCCGGGCGAGACCGATGCCCAGTATCAAACGCTGCGCCGCTTTGTGGAGAAGCAGCGATTCGATAAGGTTGGGATCTTCACCTACTCCGAGGAAGAGGATACGCCTGCCGCTGCGATGGGAAAGAAGGTCTCTGAAGAGGTGATGCAGGAACGTTATCACGATCTCATGAGTCTGCAGAGCAAGATATCCGAGGAAATCAATATCGGACTTGAGCGGCAGGAGTTGGATGTTCTCATCGAAGGACACGATGCAGAGCAGTCGGGGATTGCGGTGGGGCGTTCGTATCGTGAGGCTCCTGAGGTCGATGGGCAGATCTACATTGAGGGTGATGCAGAGAGTGCGCCGGGCGAGATTGTCCGCGTCCGCCTCCTTCAAGGCTTTACCTATGATATTGTTGGGGAGAGGGTGCAGTCATGTCGCTTGTGAGGGAACGTTTGCCGGATGATGTCGGGCAGCTGCTTTCTGCAAAAGGGTATACAATTTCCTGTGCGGAGTCCTGTACGGGCGGTTTGCTGACGAGTACGCTCACAGATGTGCCTGGAAGTTCGCACTATGTTATGGGCAGCGTTGTATCCTATTCCAATGCTGTTAAGTCCCGTATCCTGCACGTTCCGGAGGAGATCCTTTCAGCGTATGGTGCTGTTTCACCCGAGACGGCCCTGGCGATGGCGAAGGGAGTACGTTCCCTTATCCGAACAGATATCGGTGTTGGCATAACGGGGATCGCGGGGCCCGGTGGAGGCTCTGCAAAAAAACCGGTTGGCCTGGTCTATATTGCCGTAACAGTGGACGGAAAGAATGCCGTTCAAAAGAACCTTTTTACAGGCGTACGTACTGAAATCAAGTGCGCCGCAGTCAGTAAGGCTCTTGTCATGGTGCAGGAGATGCTCAGGGAGATGGATGAATGAATCACTATAAGAAACTCGCCGCAGCTTTGTCAATTTCGGTGTTCCTTTACAGCGGCTCCTATGCCGCCGCGGCTGAAGCGCCTGCGAATGCAGCGGCTCCTGCACAGGCGGCAGCTGAAACGATCGCGCCGGATGCACTGACTTATGCCTATGAGAGTGCAAAGTACGGCTACCGTATCATGTGTCCGCAAAAGCCGGTTGGTGTGATCCCGGCATCGGCGCTCTATGAAAACCGCGAGGGTGAGATTCTCGTATTCGACAATGAAGAGTACAATATTAAGTATGCATGGGTTGTTCTCGTCAATGCATTTTCAGATGAAACGGTACCGAACCTCAATACCATCAAGCCAGAGGAAGCGGTGAACCTGCTGGAGCGCATTCAGAACAGCAATGGCTATGAAGGGATCATGTTGATTAACCTTTCGGATACAAATAAAGCCATCTTTGCTATGACGGCGAAGGAGGTCGATATCGATGAGGACGGGGACGGTGTCATCGACGCAACGGCGAAGGCAGACAACCAGATGGCAGTACTTTTCTTCCGTGGCACGAATGGACAGCGCTACGGGCTGGAGCTCATTGATAATCCGATGCTTCGCGCGAAGTCCGTTGCCACCCTTATGGCGGGCGCACGCAGTATGAAGTAGCGCTGTAATTATGGGAGAGAATGAAAGAAGGAGAATGAATCATGAAGATCTCATCTAAAAAGACTATGCTTACCGCGGCCGTGCTGGTCACCATTTCTTCCGGCAGCGCATTTGCTGCAACACCGGGGACGGTAGACTCACAGGACCTCTTTCGTGCGAACCGTCTGGTGACGGATCATGTGAAAGCACCTGCGGTGGAGGAGAAAGCTGGCGCAGACCACTATGAAGCGTCCATCTCATCACAGCACAAAGATGCCTCTGTCCGTCCTGTCGGCACGGCTCCGGCCAAAAGTACCCCGCAGGTGACCCGCCTTCGTTGGGAGACGGTTGATGAGGGAATTGCAGCACGCAATAATGCACAGCCTTCGTTTACACTTGCTGCTCAGAAGGCGAAGCCTGTCATTATTACGGCAGCAGATGTCAAACGTGAGCAGAAGCTCGCGGCGAAGGAAGGTCGTCCACCACAGGAGCTCGTCGGAGATGTGAATCTGAAGCGCGGACCGATGCCCGTGGTTCCGGCGCGTCCAGCACAGCCGCCGATGCAGAAGCAACCAATGCAGACACCTCCACCGCAGGAGCGCGTTGTCCCGATGCCGCCGCCCGCCGCTCCTGCCGCTGTGCAGGCACAGCTTCCGCCGCAGCCTGCAGATGCTGAAGGCCGGCCGGAACGACAGCGGTATCAGCAGTTGCCGCGCGAGTTTACATTGAATGCCCCTGCAACGTCTCCTGCTGTTCCGCAGCAGCCGCAGCAATTCTCCTCCATGAATGAGTCTTCCCATCTTGCACCGCCCATTACGCGGGATGTATCTCCGGTTCCTGAGCATACGGTTCGTCCAGAAGGGGTTCCTGCATACTCTGCACGTGAAGTAATACCGGCAGAGAGCCTTGAAGGAATCTCGGAGGAGGTACGTCGTCACATTCTTGCAGGTCAGCTTGCGATGCAGGTGCAGCTCAGGCGTGATCCGAGTGTCACAGGCGTGCAGGCTCTGACGCGAGTGCTGCGTGAGAGCACGAAGCTCACACGTCTGCAGAAAATCGATTTCCTTATTGGTTTCGGTCGCGCGCTGCACCAGAGTGGTTTGCCGCGTCAGCAGGAGTCGCTGCTGATCAAGACGATAGCAGAGGCCTTCTGATCAGTTGGGATTTACGGGATGAGTGATGAGCATGAAACAGTTTAATATCGCAGTGATTGCAGGGGATGGAATTGGTCCTGAGGTCATTGCCGAAGGGAAAAAGGTTTTTTCCGGTATTGCACAGATGGATGGCAGCTTTTCCGTCTCATTTGAGGATTTTCCATGGGGCTGTGAATACTATCTGAAGTCCGGTGAGATGATGCCGAAGAAAGGTCTTGACCTCCTGCGCAGCTACGATGCGATCTATCTGGGAGCCGTCGGTTATCCCGGTGTTCCGGATTATGTATCGCTCGGGGATCTCCTGCTCCGTATTCGCCGCGGCTTTGATGAGTACATCAATCTGCGTCCGGTACGACTTCTCCACGGTGCGCCGTGCCCACTGGCGGACGCTTCTCCAAGCGATATCGATATGATCGTGGTGCGCGAAAACAGTGAGGGAGAATACGCGAATGTTGGTACGCGTCTCTACCCTGGAACGTCGCGCGAGACGGCACTTCAGACGGGAGTGTTCTCACGTTATGGCTGTGAGCGCGTCATACGTTATGCCTATGAGCTGGCGCGCAGAGAGAAGCGTTCGCTCACCTCAATCTCTAAGGGAAATGCACTGCGTTACTCGATGGTATTTTGGGATGAGATCTTTGCTGAAGTCGGAAAAGAGTACCCTGATGTCGAGACACACACCCTTCTTGTTGATGCGGCGAGTATGTTTTTTGTCAAAAATCCAAAGCGGTTCGGTGTTGTTGTGACCAGCAATCTCTTCGGCGATATTCTCACCGATCTCGGTGCTGCCATTGCGGGGGGGATGGGCCTTGCTGCGGGGGCAAACCTCAATCCGGAGCGACGCTTCCCATCGATGTTCGAGCCGATTCATGGAAGTGCGCCCGATATTGCGGGGCAGGGAATTGCGAACCCATTGGCATCGATTTGGTCGGTTGCTCAGATGTTGGAGTTCCTCGGCGAAAAGGAATGGGCGGAGCGCGTCCTCCGTGCCATTGAAACGCTGCTCGTGGAGAAGAAGACGCTGACACCGGATCTTGGCGGAACGGCATGTACATCAGACATTGGCAATGCGGTGCTTGAGGTTCTGGCACGCTGAGTGATGTGAAATATGCGGGGGGTTCGATCACCCCCCGCTCTATTTATATGGATGGAGTGTGTAGCAGATGGCACAGCAGATACGAAAAGCGGTTATTCCGGCAGCAGGGTATGGAACACGTTTTCTTCCTGCGACGAAGGCAACGCCGAAGGAGATGCTGCCCATTGTCGATAAGCCGACCATCCAGTATATTGTGGAGGAAGCCCTGGCAAGCGGAATTGAGGACATTTTGATCATCAGCGGACACGGAAAACGCGCCATCGAAGATCATTTTGACTCTGCACCGACACTGGAGCATGAACTCATGCGCAAGGGGCGACAGGATCTTTTGGATGTCCTGCGTGAGACGACAGATGTCAATGTCCACTATGTCCGCCAGAAGTACATGCGTGGTCTGGGGGATGCAATTCTGTGTGCGCGTTCCTTTATTGGCAATGAGCCGTTTGCCGTCCTCCTTGGTGATGATGTCGTCTATCATCCGCAGCGTTCTGCGCTGCGTCAGCTGATCGATATCTATGAGGAGACGGGGCGTTCTGTCCTTGGGTGTCAGATCGTCGCGGATGCACAGGTTTCCTCCTATGGTATTGTGGCAGGAACGATGGAGAATGCCCGCCTGATGCGTGTTTCCGATATGATCGAGAAGCCGGCACTTGCGGAGGCACCGAGCCGTATGGCAGTACTTGGTCGGTACATCATCCGCCCTGAGATTTTCTCCATCTTGCAGAATACGGAGCCCGGCAAGGGAGGGGAAATTCAGTTGACTGATGCACTTAAGGTGCTTGCGCAGCAGGACACAGTCTATGCCTATAATTTTGAGGGACGCCGCTATGATCTGGGAGATAAGCTCGGGTTCTTGGAGGCGACGGTGGAGTTCGCTCTGCGCCGCAGTGATCTTGGTATCCCATTCCGCGCTTATCTCAAACGGTTAGCGGAAACACTGTGAGGCGATTGTATTGCAGAAGGAACATCAGGCAAATCTGGCCCTCGCACTTAGTGCCCTCGGTGCTGTTGGGACGGCAGGACAGGGGAGCAGTCTCCTCCTATCGACACTGCATCATGGCTTTATCGCGGCGACGATCGGCGGACTGGCGGACTGGTTCGCCATCAAGGCAATCTTCGGCCGACCTCTTGGCATCTCGCACCGAACAGATATTCTGCGTCGGAATCGCGGGCGGATTATGGAGTCGATCGTTGCGTTCTCCTCGGAGGATCTCCTCAGCAAGAAGAATATTATGGCGGTCATTGAGCGCGAGAATATGGGGGCAATGCTCGCAGACTATTTGCTGCATCGCGGCGGGGAGGAACGTCTGACAGACACGGCCATCGATGTGCTCCGCTATGCGGCAGCAGATCTTGACAGTATGCGCATTGCGCATGAGCTGACGCCGTACGTGAAACAGGCACTCTATCAGCTGCCGCTTGAAGATCATGCAGGAGATCTGATGGCGCTCTTTACAGAGCAGCATCACACGGAGCGGATTTTTCAGGTGCTCGTCCGTGTCGGGATCCAGTTGGTGCAGACCCAGCTCTTTCAAGAGATCCTTCATGACAATATAGCTTCTATTCGTGAGAAATATGAGGGCGATGGGATGATCCGTGCTCTCGTGCTCTCATTCGTAGACGATATGATGATTGCATCGTGGATCACGGAACGGCTGCAGGAAATTCTGACAGCGGCATTAGAGACGGAGAATCCGCGTCACCACGAAGGCGTCCAGGCACTCTCTGCGTTCTTTGCTTCGCTCGGCGATCATGGTGATTTTCGTGTGACGATGCGTCGGGCGAAGGAGCACCTGATTGAGGATATTGACATGGAGTCCATTTTGGCGGATTTCATCGAGAGCCGCATGAAAGGGAATCATCCGTTCTGGATTCCCTACGTGCGAGAGTTTCTGCATAAGAAAATTGAAGCGTTCGCCCATTCTGCCCCATGGCAGAGTCGTGTCGACCGATGGATGAAATCGCTCGCGGAGGGAGAGGTCGAGAAACATCACGGGATGATTGCCCGCTTTGTGCGCGACTACCTGAACCAGAAGTCGGACGATGAGCTCGTTTTATTCGTAGAAGGGAAGGTACGCACCGATCTTCAGATGATTCGCATCAATGGGGCTGTGGTCGGCGCAGCAGTCGGTATGGCACTTTCCCTCATCGTCTGCATGACGGAAAGGATGTGGGGGCTTTGATGCGTACGTGGAATAAAGCGGATGCTGCCCTGCTGCTCTCGGCAGTGCTCTTTCTGTGTGCTCTTTTTCTCCATGTCAGGTTTATGGATTCCTTCTGGGTGTGTGCACTGCTTGCAGTGAGCGAAGCGGCACTGGTCGGCGGGGTTGCGGACTGGTTTGCAGTGACGGCGATCTTTCGGAAGCCGCTCGGCTTTCCTTACCATACAGCACTTTTGCCGCGCCGCCGCGACAGCTTTGTCCAATCTATTGTAACGATGGTTCAGAAGGAATTCTTCTCCAAGCGCAAGATCTTCCATCACATGGAACAGATGCATCTCTTTCCGATGATGCAGAACTATCTGCGTCAACCGGAGACAGAGGCGCGGATGACGGGTATGGTGCTCCATTTTATCCATGTTTCTTTGCTGCGTCGTAAAAACGCACCGGTTGTCTCCTATCTTTCGTCCCGTTTGAAAGGTTTTTTTCTGCAGGAAGATCCTGCCATGCTGGTGCGGCGCCTCGACGAGCTTCTGCGCGAGAAGGGATGGGATAAAAAAGCCCTGACAAGTATCTCACGGATGCTTGTCAGGGAGGCGGCGTCAGAGGAGACGTATGTCTCCATAAGGAGTGTGCTGGAGCAGCTGGAGCGGGAAAAGATCGGCGACGGTTTTCTGTCGCATATTCTCACTTTGACAAATACAATCAATTTGGATGAGGGGGCAGAACTGATTCAGCAGCACACATGTCATGTTCTCGACGAGCTGGGACGGGATGATTCGCCGCTGCAGAATCATGCGGCAGAGCTGATCCATAATGCGCTCTCTGATTTCGGGCGGGATGAGGAACTCGCCGCACTCGTGCGCGAGCTGCAAAAGAGATTGGCAGAGACACTTCCCATCGATGCGTCAATTGAGCGTATTCTGAGCGGCCTGCGGACACATGTGCAGGCTGATCTCCAGCGTGACGTGGATCCGATGGAGGAGCACATGCCGGCCTTTTATCAGCAGCTGCGCAGCATACTCCATGAGGAGTATCAGCGGATGCTGATGCTCCTCATGGAGCACAGCGATCTGCAGCAGATCATGACACGCCTGATGTATGATCTCATCGCACGGTCAGCTCTCCACGCACAGGCATTGGTCGGTATCGTTGTGTCCGACGCGCTTATGTGCCTCACAGATGAGGAGCTGAATCGTCTTGTCTATGACAAGGTGGAGCAGGACTTTCTCTGGATCCGTGTCAATGGCTCTCTCGTCGGCGGCTGCATCGGTTTGCTTCTTTTCCTCGGAGCGCAGGTATTTAGATGAAATACATCAGTGTCTCGCTGTTCTCCTCGCGTTTCCACGCAGTAAGGAGATCCTCAAGTGTTACGGCGTTGAGTGTATTGTGAATGTTTTGATCGAGTACGTCGAAGAGGTCACGGGAAAGGATGAAGTTCAGCTTCTCCATCTTTTCGGAGGCACTTCCCGTTCTTTCGATCAGAGCAATTTCAATGGCAGACAGGATCTCGTAGGCAGTGATGGCATGTGGCGGCCTCGCCAACTGATAGCCGCCCTGTGATCCCTTGATGGAGTTGACAAGCTTGCTGCGTTTGAGAAGAGAAAACACCTGCTCGAGATAGATTTTTGAAATGCCAAGATGTTCCGAGATGCTGATGATGGTGACAGGGGAGGAGGTGCCGTAGCTGCGCGCCAAAAAGACCATAGAGGCGATTCCATAGCGGCCCTTCGCTGAGATTTTCATATCGATGCTTCCTTCTAAAACATATTTTTTATAGCTATATAATATGTTAATATACGGTGAATGTCAAATAAAAATCCCCTCTTCCGTTTGGATGAGGGGATTTCGTATACGTACCTTAGCGCTTCGAGAACTGGGAAGCCTTACGTGCCTTTTTGAGACCGTACTTGCGGCGCTCCTTCTCACGCGGGTCACGCGTGACGAAGCCTGCTTTCTTGAGCGCGGGGCGCAGCTCTGCGTCCATCTCAATCAGTGCGCGTGTGATGCCGTGACGGATCGCACCCGCCTGACCGGATGCACCGCCGCCAGCGACATTGGCGATGACATCATATTTATCGACGGTTTCCGTCAGATTCAGCGGCTGGCGAACAATCAGCTCAAGCGTCTTAAGCCCGAAGTACTCTGCCATCTCACGGCCGTTGATGGTAACCTTGCCGTCTCCAGGAACGAGACGTACACGAGCGACCGAGGTCTTGCGGCGACCCGTTCCATAATAAGTGACTTGTGCCATTGAACAGATTCCTCCTTATACAAAACTCAGCGAATATCAAACTTCAGCGGTTCGGGCTTTTGTGCTGCATGGGGATGCTCCGGACCGGCGTAAACGTTGAGCTTGCGGAAAATCTGTGCGCCGAGACTGTTCTTCGGAAGCATGCCCTTGACCGCGTGTTCAATGACACGGACAGGAAAGCGATCGAGCATCTGACCGGCCGTTGTGAAGGTCGTGCCGCCCTGATAGCCGGAGTGGCGGAAGTAAGTCTTGTCCGTCAGCTTCTTTCCCGTGAACTTTACCTTCTCAGCATTGATGACGATGACGTAGTCGCCGGTATCAACATGAGGTGTGTAGATGGGTTTATTCTTGCCGCGCAGAACCTTTGCGATCTCCGCTGCAAGACGTCCGACCGTCTGGTTCTCTGCATCTACGACATACCACTTGCGCTCAATATTGGCAGCTTTTGCCATAACCGTGGTTTTCACGTAATTCCCCCCCTAGAGAGTAAGAGTTTTCAATGTTGGTTGATGCGATATGCACTCACGCTTCCGGGGCTAATGGATACATGAAAAAATATCACACGTCGCTATTCTAAGAAATTTTTACACGAATGTCAAGAAATTTTCTCCATAGCGCGCTTTACTTTTTCTGCCACACCATGCATTTTTATTTTCGGTACGGAACATGCCGCAATACGCACGCCCATTTTCAGCGGAACGGCGAAGATGAGATCCTCGTGGAGGGCATCGCAGACGGCCTGTGGATCACCCGAAGGAATGGCGAGGAAGAAGCCGCCCTTGTAGGGGAGGGCGGGCAGACCGCACGCCGCAGCCTCCTGCATGAAGATGTCGCCGCGCTCCTGTACAAGGCGGTATAGTGCGTCGCGCTCACTTTCATAGGCGGCATACGCTGCGCTGTCCTGCTGAATGCGCGTCAGAAGCGTCATCGCACCGCGGTTGATGTTCGACCACGTTGCGCGTGCAGTATACTTGCTGATCTCGCTGAACTCATCGATGACCGTCTTGCTTGCAGAGAGGGCAATGAGTGCGCCGCAGCGCTGTCCGTAGAATGTATACGCCTTGGACATGGAGAACGCAAAGAGTGTCAGGATGTTTTCGGGGAGTCCTGCAAACTTCTGCATGAAGGCACGCGTCGCATACTTTTCGCCTGCAAAGTCGATGTAGGCGATATCGACGAGGATCTGGATCTTCTTTCCGGTCTTTGCCTGTGCTTTGACCGTGTCCAGAACGTGATCCCAGTCCTCCTCAGAAAGGCTGTATCCCGTCGGGTTGTGCGCAGGTGTGTTGAGGATGATGAGCAGGCTGTCCTGTCTTTTGCAAAGGGCATCGACTGCCGCAGAGAACGCTGGATGATTGAAGTTGTTGGCTTCGTCGAACAGCGTGAAAGTCGTGACAGAGGAGCCAAGTTCCTGACAAATGATGTTGTACGTTCCCCAGAACCAGTCCGAGGTGAGCACCCGATCGCCGCGCTCGACGTAGTCGTCGACGGCGGTGCGCAGAGCTCCCGTTCCGCCTGCCGTTGCGACGGCGGCGAGATAGCCCGCAGGACGCTTGCCGGCAAATGTAATGTCGATGGCAGCCTCGAGATACTCCGGGAGCCCTGAGATCGGCGCATAGGCGATATAATCCTCAATGGGGAGGGAGCGGAAGACGCGCTCCACTGTCGGCAGATGCGCCAATTTTCCGTTGTCGTCCATGACGGCGCCGATTGTCGCGTTGATCACGCGCTCCTCGCCATGTTCTGCGATTGCGGCGCGGCACGCCGCATTGGCTCCGAAGATCGCGTCCTTCAGTCGGCGCGGCGCCGCGTGTGATGCTGCCATTTGAATTGCCATGTTTATGCTCTCCTTTTCGATGGAAAGCACGGATCATCGTGTCCTCCACTGGGGGAGGGCATCGTTGATCCGTGCCGTCGTAGCGTAATATGATGATAGCGCGCGGCTCTCCTTATGTCCACAAGCCACGCAGGTGTATACACGTATTCTTATGCCTCGTTCGGAAAGAACTCGTCGTGGATGCGGTTGACGGCGTCCTTGACACTGCCGCCTTTGATGAGGCAGGAGATACTGATCTCGGAAGTGCTGATGATCTCGAGGTTGATGCCTGCATTGGAGAGTGCACCGAACATGCGGGAGGCGATACCGGGGTTGCCGAGCATTCCGGCTCCGACAATAGAGATCTTCGCGACATCATTGTCAATGGACACACCAGATGCGTGGATATCTGCTGAAATCCCTTCAACAACGCGGCGCGCTTCCTCGGCATCAATGGATGCCACCGTGAATACCATGTCGGTCACATTGGAGTCGGCACTGCGGATGCTCTGCACAATCATGTCCACATCGATGTTTGCATCGGCGAGAGCTGAGAAAATCTTGTATGCAACACCTGGGACGTTGGAGACACCAAGTACCGTAATCTTTGAGACATGCTCGTCATGTGCGACACCGCGAATGATAAAGGACTTTTCTTCCACTGTATATTCCTCCCTAATGATGGTTCCGGGTTCTGCAGTAAAGGTCGAACGAACGTGGATGGGGATGCCGTAGAGCTGTCCCATCTCCACCGAGCGCGGCTGCATGACGCCCGCGCCGAGACGCGCCATCTCGAGCATCTCGTTGTAGGTGATTTCCTTCATACGGCGTGCGCCCTTGACGATGCGCGGGTCAGCGGAGTAGATGCCGTCAACGTCCGTGTAGATCTCACAGGCATCCGCACCGATTGCACCCGCGATTGCCACGGCAGAGGTATCCGACCCGCCGCGTCCAAGCGTCACAGGGTTGCCGTCGGCATCTGTGCCCTGAAATCCGGCGATAACGACGATGTTGCCCTTTTCAAGCTCCTCGTGAACGCGTTTTGGCTCAATTCCTAGAATACGCCCCTTGGTATGTGCATGATCTGTACGCATTCCTGCCATGCCGCCGGTGAGGGAAATGGCGGGCTGCCCCAAGGCACGGAACGCCATCGCGAGCAGCGCAATCGAGACCTGCTCGCCCGTCGTCATGAGCATATCCATCTCGCGGGTGTATTGATAGGGGGTTTTCACCACCTCGCCGGCCAGTGCGATGAGATCATCTGTCGTATCGCCCATGGCAGATACCACCATGACAATGCGGTCATCGGGGGCTTTCTCACGCAATATACGTTTTGCTACATTCTTGATCTTTTCCGGGGTAGCCACCGAACTTCCGCCAAACTTCTTTACAATTAATGACATACAATATCCCCCTATGGATTGGTATAATTCCCATCATGGTGAATTCTCAACGCATTATACGCCAAAATGCGCCGTATTTCAATAACCCTTTGATGTACAAGGGATGTGCAGGACTTTCTTTAAGAAAAGGGGGGTGGAAAAATTTTCTGTTTCCTTAGCGATTGATGCATAGCACATAATACAAATGTATGGTGTTTTTTTGCCATTGCTTTTTTTGTCATGACCTCGTATAATAAAGAAAAGGAAGTGAGTGCCTAGCACGTTGCTTCTCTATATATTGCCTTTTAAGAGGTCCTGTGAGGCCTTAAGGGAGTTTTCAATGAAATATTCGACGCGGTCATTCGAGTTTATTTTGGATGCAAAGCTTTCTTATGCCTTTCTTTCGGCGTGAGAAGGCTTTTTTGTTGAAAGGGGATGCACATGGGACAGGAGTTATCGCTCAAAGGACGGGATGTGCTTGGTCTGGGAGATTTTTCCGCCGAGGAGATCCGTCTGGTTCTCAGTACGGCGCGAGAAATGAAGAATATCGTCGGACGTGACATCAAGAAGGTGCCCGCACTGCGAGGCAAGGCGATAGTGACGCTTTTTTACGAGCCGAGCACGCGGACGCGGACGTCATTTGAACTGGCAGGAAAGTATCTGGGCGCCGATGTGGTGAACATCACGGCGAGCGCATCAAGCATCGTGAAGGGGGAGAGCCTGCGCGACACGCTTTATACGATCGAGGCGATGGGCGTGGATGCCATTGTCATGCGGCATAAAGCAGAGGGCGCGGCTGCCTACGCTGCCAAGGCGGTCTCTCCCGTCATCATCAATGCGGGGGACGGCGCGCATGCGCATCCCTCACAGGGCCTGCTTAATCTCTATACGATTGAGGAAAACAAGGGGAAACTCGCGGGGCTGAAGGTTGCCATTCTCGGTGATGTTCTGCACAGCCGCGTGGCGCGATCTGACATTCAGGGCATGCGAAAGATGGGGATGGATGTCCATATCGTGGGACCGCGCACCCTCCTGCCGCGCTTTCTGTGTGAGGAGGAGGGGGTCACGATCCATGACCGAGTGGAGGATGCTCTTGAGGGGGCTGATGTGGTCGAGGTGCTGCGCATACAGCTCGAGCGCATGAAGGGGGGGCTGTTCCCGTCGACGCGTGAGTACGCGCGTATCTACGGGCTCAGTGAGGAGCGGCTCGCACTGGCGAAGGAGGATGCTCTCGTGCTGCATCCCGGTCCGATGAATAAGGGATGGGAGATCTCCGAGTCCGTCGCCTACGGTGTGCAGTCGCGGATCCAGGAGGAGGTTAAAAACGGGGTTGCCGTGCGGATGGCGCTCTTTACACTGGTACTGATGGGAGGGAAGGCCTGAATGCGTGCGTTGCTGCTGAAAGGGGGACGGGTGATTGATCCCGCCTCCAAACGAAATGAAGTTGCCGATGTCCTCGTCGAGGACGGTGTGATCCGTGCCGTTGGCGCAAATCTTGCCGCAGACGGCGCAGAGATTTACGATGCTGCGGGAAAGGTAGTTGTGCCCGGTCTGATCGATATGCACACGCATTTCCGCGAGCCCGGTCAGGAGGCAAAGGAGGATTTTGCCTCCGGTTCGCGCGCCGCAGCGGCAGGAGGATATACGACGATTGCGACGATGCCGAACACGCGCCCTGTCGTCGATACGGCGGCACTGGTGAAGAGCCTGCAGAAGCGCGCCGAAGAGACGGCAGTCATGCACATCCGCATCATCGGTGCTGTGACGAAGAACCAGGAGGGCAAGGAGCTGGCAGAGCTCGGCGATATGGTTGAGGCGGGAGCGGTCGCCTTCTCAGACGATGGTCACTTCGATCCGTCGGCAAAGGTTCTCCTCAGTGCATACGACTATCTTGTGCCGTTTGATAAGGCAATCATCAATCATGAGGAAGATACCTCTCTCGTAGAGGATGGCGCCATGAATGAGGGGCATCGCAGTGCGATGCTCGGCATCAAGGGGCGTCCGATTGTCGCCGAGGATATTGCCGTCGCGCGCGACATCATGCTCGCCGAGTATGCGGGTGCGCATGTCCATGTTGCCCACATCAGCTCGGCGCGTGCCGTTCAGCTGGTACGCGAGGCGAAGGCGCGCGGTGTGCACGTGACGACAGAGGTCACTCCGCATCATCTCACGATGACGGAGGACTGCGTCGATCCAACGGACAGCTCGACGAAGGTCAATCCGCCGCTGCGGACGGAAAAAGACACAGCGGCCATGCTGGCAGGACTGCTCGATGGGACGATTGATATGGTCGTAACGGATCACTCCCCGCACGCACGTGAGGAGAAGGATCGCGAGTACATCTACGCGCCGAGCGGCTTCCCGGGGCTTGAGACGGCACTCGGCGTGCTCATGACGGAGCTGGTTCACACGGGGAAGCTCCCGCTCGAGACGCTGATCGAGCGTATGACCTATGCGCCTGCGCGCATCTTTCATCTCGATGTGGGGACGCTGCGCGAGGGGGCACCGGCGGATGTGACGGTCATTGATCCGAACTGCGTCTGGACGGTGGACGAGAAAAAGTTTTACACGCGGGGAAGCCACTCGCCGTTTGTCGGACGAGAACTTCGAGGAAAGGCTGTGTTGACGGTCGTGGACGGGAATATTGTGATGAAGGACGGAGTCATAACAATATGAGAGGAAAACTGATTTTGGAGGACGGTTCGTCCTATGCGGGAGAGCTGCTGGACGGCAGCGCGAAGACGGTGGGGGAGGTTGTCTTTACGACGACCATGACGGGGTATCAGGAAAGTCTGACCGACCCGTCGTTCTGCGGACAGATTCTCACGATGACTTACCCGCTGATTGGGAACTACGGTACGGCGGAGAAATTTATGCAGTCCCGCCGCCCGTTTGTGCGCGGATTTGTCATCGGTGAACTCTGTGATGCACCGAATAATTGGCAGTCTGAGAAGAGCTTGATTGACTTTCTCACGCAGAGCAAGGTTCCGTGCCTTTATAACGTAGACACGCGAGCAGTGACGCGACATATCCGCGCTGCGGGCTCGATGAAGGGAGTGATCGTCCCCGACGGCACGGAGCCGGATGAGATCGCTGCACTGCAGGCGGAGGAGGTGCCGCGCGATCTCGTGGCGATGGTCACAACGCCCGAAGTCTATGTCATGGAGACGGATCAGGAGGACGCACCGCATATTGCCGCGCTGGACTTTGGCGTCAAGCGCAGCATTTTGGAAAATATCAACCGCCTTGGTGCGAAGATCACGGTACTGCCTGCGTACACGAGTGCCGAGGAGGTGCTTGCACTGAATCCCGACGGAATCTTTCTGTCCAACGGGCCGGGAGACCCGCAGGATGTGCCTGAGATCGTCGCAGAGATTCAGAAGATGGCAGGCAAGAAGCCGATCTTTGGCATCTGCCTCGGGCATCAGCTGCTCGCGCTCGCCTTTGGCGCAAAGACCTATAAGATGAAGTTTGGCCATCGCGGCGGCAATCAGCCCGTCAAGAATCTGCAGATGAACCGCGTACACATCTCGGCGCAGAATCATGGCTATGCGGTTGATCCCGCCTCGCTCGAGGGGACACCGCTCGTCATTACGCATACGAACGTCAACGATGATACGGTCGAGGGGCTGCGGCACACGTCGCTGCCGATCTTCTCGGTGCAGTACCATCCCGAGGCCGCGCCGGGACCCGACGACAATATGTATCTCTTTGATGAGTTCTGGGCACTGATGAAGGGGGAGTGAGAGGATGCCGCGTAAGGAAAATCTCAATAAAGTCATGGTGATCGGCTCCGGCCCCATCATTATCGGGCAAGCCGCAGAGTTTGACTATGCCGGCTCGCAGGCCTGCCGTGCATTGAAGGAAGACGGGCTGGAGGTTGTCCTCGTCAACAGCAATCCCGCCACCATCATGACGGACACCAATATCGCCGACCGTGTTTACATCGAGCCGCTGACGGTGGAGTTTCTGACGGAGATTATTGCCAAGGAGAAGCCGGATGGCCTTCTCGCCACGCTTGGCGGACAGGCGGGGCTGAACCTTGCCGTTCAGCTTGCGGAGAAGGGCATCCTGGCGGAGTACGGCGTGGAGCTTCTCGGTACGTCTCTTGATGCCATCGAGAAGGCGGAGGATCGTGAGCGTTTTAAGGAGACAATGGAGAAACTCGGGGAGCCGATCCCCGAGAGCCTGATTGTCGAGGATGTCCACGCAGCTGTGGATTTTGCCAACACGATCGGCTACCCTGTCATCGTTCGCCCTGCCTATACCATGGGAGGTACGGGCGGCGGCATTGCTGAGAATGAGGAAGAACTCATTGCCATCGTCATCAAGGGGCTGAACTACTCCATGATCGGGCAGGTGCTCATCGAGCGCAGTGTCGCGGGATGGAAGGAGATCGAGTTCGAAGTCATCCGTGACGGGAACGACAACTGCATTACCGTCTGCAGTATGGAGAATTTTGACCCTGTCGGTGTCCATACGGGAGACAGTATCGTTGTTGCGCCCGCGCAGACACTGACCGACCACGAGTATCAGATGCTGCGCAGTGCCAGTCTGCGGATCATCCGCGAACTTGGCATTGAGGGCGGCTGCAACGCACAGTACGCGCTCGATACGAAGAGCGATCAGTACTACGTCATCGAGGTGAACCCGCGCGTCAGCCGTTCCTCGGCACTCGCGTCGAAGGCAACGGGCTACCCGATTGCGAAGGTATCGTCGAAGATCGCCATCGGCTATACGCTGGATGAGATCGTCAACTCGGTCACGAAGAAGACAAAGGCCTGCTTCGAGCCTGCCATTGACTACTGTGTGGTGAAGTTCCCGCGCTGGCCGTTCGACAAATTCGTCTACGCGGATCATACGCTCGGCACGCAGATGAAGGCGACGGGCGAGGTCATGTCCATTGACCGTAGCTTTGAAGGTGCCATCCTCAAGGCGGCACGCTCCCTCGAGATCGGCGTGAACCGTCTCTATCTGGAACGCTTTGCCGACTGGGATGATGAACGTCTGGAAAAGCAGCTTGCCCTCATCAACGATGAGCGCATCTTCGTCATGGCGGAGGTGCTGCGCCGCGGCAAGCTGTCCGTGGACGACATCTCGCGTATCACAAAGGTGGACAAGTGGTTCATCCATAAGCTGAAGCATATCGCCGATGTTGAGCGTCAGCTTGCGGAGGAGCCGCTCACGCCGGAGCTTCTCGCCGCTGCAAAGTGGGTCGGTCTCGCCGATGTTTCCATCGCCGAGATCACGCATAAGACGCGCGATGAGATCCGCACGATGCGCCGCAGCAACAATATTCTGCCGTGCTATAAGATGGTGGATACCTGTGCCGCTGAGTTCGAGGCGATGACGCCGTACTACTATTCCACCTTCCGCGGGACGGAGGACGAGGTCGCCGTATCGAACAAGAAAAAGGTGATTGTGCTCGGCTCGGGGCCGATACGCATCGGTCAGGGCGTGGAGTTTGATTATTGCTCGGTGCATTCTGTATGGGCACTGCGCGAAATGGGCATCGAAGCCATCATCATCAACAACAATCCGGAGACGGTCAGCACGGACTTTGACATCTCCGACCGCCTCTACTTCGAGCCACTGACGGTGGAAGATGTGCTGAACATCGCCGACAAGGAGAAGCCGGACGGCATCATTGTCCAGTTTGGCGGACAGACGGCCATCAACCTTGCGGCGGAGCTGGAACGTGCCGGTCTGCACGTCTATGGTACGTCCGTTGACGATATTGACCGCTCCGAGGATCGTGAGCGGTTCGATGAGGTGCTGACAGAGACAGAGATTTCACGCCCTGAGGGCATCAGCGTGACGAATCTCGATGACGCTGTCACGGGTGCGGCGCGCATCGGCTATCCCGTCATGGTTCGCCCCTCCTATGTGCTCGGCGGCCGTGCGATGGAGATCGTCTACAATGAGGAAGAACTGCGCAACTATATGAGCCGTGCCGTCAAGGTGACACCGGATCATCCCGTGCTCGTGGATCGCTATATGCAGGGCACCGAGGTCGAGGTCGATGCCATCTCCGACGGTGTGGATGTCGTGATTCCGGGCATCATGGAGCACATCGAGCGCGCCGGCGTTCACTCGGGGGACAGTATCGCAGTCTATCCGCCGCAGACGCTGTCTGCGCGCGTGATCTACACGATCATCGACTATACGAAGCGTCTCGCCGTTGCTCTGCACGTCAAGGGGCTGCTCAACATCCAATTCGTCGTGGCGCATGACGAGGTGTTCATCATCGAGGTGAATCCGCGTTCGAGTCGTACCGTTCCATTCCTTTCGAAGATCACGAACGTCAATATGGTCCACGTTGCGACACAGGTAGCGATGGGGCATACGCTGAAGGAACTTGGCTTCCACTCGGGGCTTGTTCCGCCGCGTCCCTACGTCGCTGTCAAAGCCCCTGTGTTCTCCTTTGCCAAGATGACGGATGTCGATATCTCGCTTGGCCCTGAGATGAAGTCCACGGGTGAGGTCATGGGCATCGACTATCACTATGCCCGTGCGCTCTACAAGGCGATTGTCGGGTCAGGGCTCAATGTACCGACCAAGGGCTGCCTGCTCTTTACGGTGGCGGATAAGGATAAGGATGAGCTCAAGCAGCTCGCAAAGGCATTCTCTGAGTTCGACTTCGAGATCGCGGCGACAGAGGGAACAGCAAAGGTTATTGCGTCGCTCGGCATCGACGTCGAGGTTGTCGGCAAGGTGCATGAGCGCAGCACGGATATCATCGAGATGATCAAGAGCGGGCGCATCAGCATGGTCATCAACACGCTGACGCAGGGGAAGCACTCGGCACGTGACGGCTTCAAGATTCGCCGCGCCACGGTTGAGCATGGGATTGCGTGTCTCACTTCACTCGATACGGCCTGGGAGGTGCTCCGCGTTCTCGAATTTATGCAGAAGCGGCGCCTCGTCTACGCACTCGCACTGCAGGACTATGTCGGCGGAGGGGATGATCTTGCCTAAGGTATGTGAGGATGCCCGCGTTCTGCATCAGCGGAGTCCGATGGCGGGGGTCTATGATCTGACGCTTTCTGCTCCGACGATTGCACGCAGTGCACGGCCGGGACAGTTCGTTGAGGTCGCTGTTCCGCATGGCGGAGCACTCCTGCGGCGTCCGCTCGGCATCGCGGAGACCTCTGCAGAGGAGGAGGCGATCCGCATCATCTATCGCGTTATCGGGCGTGGGACAGAGCTCCTCGCTGCGGCGGACGCGGGAGAGACGATCTCTGTACTCGGCCCTCTGGGACATGGCTTTAACGTCACGTATCGACATCCGCTGCTTGTCGGCGGAGGGATGGGGCTGACGCCCCTTCTCTTTTTCGCGGCGGCGCATGGCAGCTCCTCCGTGCTGATGGGCGGGCGGACGAAGGCGGAGCTCTTCTGGAAGGAGCTTTTCCGCCCCTATGTCCGCGCCGTTCACGCGACGACGGATGACGGTTCGTACGGGACGGAGGGCTTTGTGACAACGCTTCTGCCGGAGCTCTTGCAGGAGGGGGACTATGATGCTGTCGCCGTCTGCGGCCCGCCGATCATGATGGAGCGCGTCGCTCAGATGGCGGCGTCCTTTGGGCTGCCCTGTGAGGTGTCGTTGGAGCGCCGCATGGCGTGCGGCCTCGGGGCGTGTCTTTCCTGTGCCGTGGATACGCGCAGCGGACGCCGCAAGGTCTGTAAGGACGGCCCCGTGTTCTCTGCCGAGGAGGTGTACGGAAATGTCTCATAGCGCTGCGACGCGGTATGACGCGCTGCTCTGCACCAATGTCGCAGGCATTGCGATGCGGACGCCTGTGCTTGCGGCGTCCGGGACATTCGGCTTCGGCGAAGAGTTCGCGGATTTTGTCGATCTCGCGCGTCTCGGTGGCGTGATGGTCAAGGGGACGACGCTCCTCCCGCGACGTGGAAATGACGGGGTACGGATTGCGGAGACGCCGCAGGGGATGCTCAACTGCATCGGCCTCGAGAACCCCGGGGCAGACGTATTCCTCCATGAAACACTGCCGCGCATCGCAGACTATGGCATGAACGTCATTGTCAATATCTCAGGCAGCTCCGTGGAGGACTATGCGGCACTCGCCGCACGGCTAAATGTCACGGGTGTCGCGGCGCTCGAAGTCAACATCTCCTGTCCGAACGTCAGGGAGGGCGGGATTGTCTTTGGCACGGATCCGCGTGCGGCGGCAGAGGTCGTGCGTGCGGTCTGCGCGGAGAGCACGCATCCCGTCATCGCCAAGCTGTCTCCGAACGTGACCAGCATCACGGAGATGGCTCTCGCTGTAGAAGATGCGGGGGCGGATGCCATATCGCTCATCAATACCCTCATCGGGATGCAGATTGATATACACCGCTGGCAGCCTGTTCTCGGCAATCGGACGGGCGGACTTTCCGGCCCTGCCGTGAAGCCGGTTGCCGTCCATATGGTGTGGGAGGTGGCTCATGCCGTCCGTGTTCCCGTGATCGGTATGGGCGGGATTGCCTCGTGGCAGGATGCGGTGGAGTTCTTTCTCGCGGGAGCGTCTGCCGTCGCTGTCGGCACGGCGAACTTTGCTGATCCCAAGATTACGATGAAAATCTGTGACGGTCTTGGACAGTATCTGCACGATAAACAGCTATCGAATATACAGGAAATTGTCGGAAAAGCATGGTAATCGATGTATTTTTCCAATAATTTTTAGAGAAATTTGATCCAAAATCGTCGCTTTGTTCCTATGAAATCGTTTCTTTCCGCATACTACAAGGCGTTGTGGCGTTTTTGACACCTCTCCCCCAGATGTGGTATAATCTCCCCGTTGGTATGAGAGACCAAGACAATCGCGTCTGCGTTTCAGCAGATGAGGAAAGTCCGAGCTCCATAGGGCAGTGTGCTGGATAACGTCCAGCGAGGGTGACCTCAGGGACAGTGCCATAGAAATTTAGACCGCCGATCTGATCGGTAAGGGTGGAAAGGTGCGGTAAGAGCGCACCAGCGGTCGGGTGACCGGCCGGCTTCGGTAAACCCCACATGGAGCAAGACCAAATAGGGAAGGATTTCCGGCGGCCCGTCGGCCTTCCGGGTAGTGTCGCTTGAGATGCCTGGCAACAGGTGTCCCAGATAAATGATTGTCACCGCCTCCTTTAGGCGGAACAGAACTCGGCTTATTGGTTTCTCGTAGCCAATGTAATTGTGCACTTGTGGAAGGAAGTGTTTGCTTGCGAAAGAAAATCAAGATTCTTGCGTTATCCGCTATGCTTCTCTGCTCCGCATCAATCGCGAGCGCAGAGTCATTCCAGATCGGTGATCAGGGAACGGATGTTGCCGAGATTCAAGGGCAGCTCTCCAATTACGGATACGATGTCGCTGCGGACGGTGATTTCGGTCCGGCAACGGCGGAGGCAGTCAAGGAGTTCCAAGCAGCACACGGACTGGTTGCGGATGGACTTGTTGGGCCGGCAACATATGAGGCACTCCTTGGCAAGTCAATGCCGCAGGTCAGCCGCGGGTCAAACTACTTTGTCCGCCGCATTGTTTCGGACTCCATGCAGTATATTGGCGTGCCGTACTCGTTCGGTGGAACGACACCGGCGGGGTTTGACTGCTCCGGTTTCGTCCGCTACGTTTTTGCGAACGCGGGGATTTACCTGCCGCGCACAGCGGATGCTCAGTATGAGGTCGGCTATCCAGTTTCGTCGGCAGAGATGGTTCCTGGCGATCTCGTATTTTTCTCCACGTATGATTACGGACCGTCACACGTCGGCATCTACCTTGGTGATGGCAACTTTATTAATGCCTCGTCGAGCCGTGGTGTCGCAATTGACAATCTGTACGGCGGTTATTGGGGCGCATGCTATATCGGTGCACGTCGCGTGATGTGATGATGCAGAATCTGGGAGGGGCTCAGCCCCTCTTTTTTTATAGGAGCTGTCTTGATGGCTGATATTTTTTTACTCCTTCTCATCTTTTTGATGGTTTATTATGCTTTTGGAGATAAGTTGTTTCCCAGATAATAATATAGAACAAAACAGCGGCAGCTAGTTGCATTCTTTCCTGAATTTAGGTAAGATGGGGAGCGTGTATAGAATGGGTGATCGGTGGTATCTGGCGGCACTTCTGCGCTGTCCGCAGGTGGGCAGTGTTCGTATGCGGAAGCTGCTGGCAGTGTATTCTTCGGCGAAGGAGATCTGGTCCATGTCTGCCCATGCGCTGCGTGCGGCGGGGGTACTCACGGATGTTGTTGCTGATGTACTGGCACAGCACATTCAATCGGATCCGCATCTTCCGGAACGACTTGAAGAAAGCTGTCGGCGCCTTGATGTTGCTGTGGTAACGATGAAGGATACACGCTATCCGATCGTTCTGCGTGAGGTCTTTGATCCGCCGCTTGTACTATACTGCCGCGGCACATTGCTGCCTGATGTACGACGCATCAGTATTGTCGGTGCACGTAAGTTTTCGGGATATGGGGAGGCCGCCGCGCTGGAGTTCGCGGAGCATCTTGCCGCCGCAGGTGTCACCGTGGTCAGCGGGGCGGCACGCGGGATTGATACCCGTGCACATCGCGGTGCGCTGCGCAGCGGTCGGACGGTCGCGGTGCTCGGCTGCGGGGTGGATGTTGCCTATCCGTCGGAGAATCGACGCTTGTTGGCGGAGATTTGCACTTCCGGCGGGGCAGTCCTCTCAGAGTATGCCCCCGGGACGCAGCCGCTGCCCATGTTCTTTCCTGCGCGCAATCGCATCATCAGCGGACTCGCGGAGGGGGTGCTTGTCGTTGAGGCGGCACGACGCAGCGGCTCCTTGATCACCGCTGAGATGGCACTCAGCGAGGGTCGCGAGGTCTATGCGATTCCCGGCAGCATCTATTCGCCGCAGAGCGGCGGCTGCCATAACCTCATCCGTGCAGGGGCACGCCTTGTGGAATCTCCGCGTGAAATTCTCGAAGAGATGCACCTCGTTGAACCGCCGCGCCGCTCTGTCCGTACCCAGCTGACGCCGGAAGAGGCCCATATCTATCAGGTGCTCTCCTTCGACCACGCGCTGACCATGGATGAAATTATCGACAGTCTGCCTGTGAGCACGACAACGAGTCTCCCGCTCCTTCTCCTGCAGATGCAGCTAAAGGGAGTTATCATAGAAAATGACATGCACGCCTATCGGCGTGCCGAAAGGAACTGACGGATTGGCGACGCAAGCATCTGCCCGAAAGGCAAAAGCCGGCACAGCGAAAAAAACGAAGACAGTGAAAACGGCGGAAAAAAAGTCACAGAAAAAAATTCTGGTGATCGTGGAGTCTCCTGCAAAGGCAAAGACCATCGAGAGGCACCTCGGCAAACAGTATACTGTTCGTGCATCGATGGGACATTTGCGCGATTTGCCCAAAAGTCAATTTGGCATTGATGTGGAACATAACTTTGAGCCGAAATACATTAATGTGCGTGGGAAAGGCGATCTGATCCGTACACTCAAAAAAGAGGCAAAGGATGCCGATAAAATCTATCTGGCGAGCGATCCTGACCGTGAGGGGGAGGCAATTGCATGGCATCTTGCGCATATCCTTGGCGTTGATCCTGCGACGGACTGCCGCATCGTCTTTCACGAAATCACAAAACCTGCGATTGAGGAGGCGGTGCATCACCCGCGGCCAATTCACATGGCCCAGGTGGATGCCCAGCAGGCACGCCGTATGCTGGACCGCATCGTTGGCTATCAGCTGTCGCCCCTCCTCTGGCGCAAGGTACGTAAGGGGCTGTCCGCAGGGCGCGTCCAGTCGGTTACCGTGCGTCTGATCTGCGACCGTGAGCGCGAGATTGAGGCGTTTCAATCCGAAGAGTACTGGACGGTCGAGGCAAAGCTGAAAAAGGGGAAGCATGCATTTACCGCCGAGGTGACCCATGCATACGGTAAAAAACTTTCCCTCCATAACGAAGCGGAAACAAAGACTTTGACGGACGATCTGGCACAGCGTAGCTTTTCCGTACAAGAGGTCAAGCGCAGTGAGCGCAGGAAGAAAGCCGCGCCGCCTTTTACGACCAGTTCTCTGCAGCAGGATGCGGCACGCAAGCTCGGGTTTACGTCGGGGCGCACGATGATGATCGCTCAGCAGCTCTACGAGGGCGTTGTTCTTGGTCGTCACGGTGCGACCGGCCTCATCACGTATATGCGTACCGACTCGACGCGCATTTCGAATCTTGCCGTGGACGAGGCGCGCAGTTTCCTCAGTGAAGAGTACGGAAAAGAGTATGTTCCGCCCCGTCCGAATGTCTACGCGATGGGGAAGAAGGCGCAGGATGCACACGAAGCAATAAGACCGACGAGTATCCTGCGTACGCCCGCAGAGGTGGAGAGCTATCTGAACCGAGATCAGCTCCGTCTCTATACGCTCATCTGGCAGCGATTCTCCGCCAGTCAGATGTCCGCCGCCCTCTACGACACCATCGCGGCGCAGATTGCGGCGGGGGACTATCGTCTTCGCGCGCATGGCTCGAAGCTGAAGTTCAAGGGCTTCACTGCTGTCTATGTTGGAGCGGAAACGGCAAAGAAGGAGAAGGACACGCTCCTGCCCGACCTCGTGGACGGTGATCCCCTGACGCTGGGAGCATTGAATCCTGAGCAGCACTTTACCGAGCCGCCGCCGCGCTACAATGATGCGTCGATTGTCAAGGCCCTTGAGGAATTAGGGATCGGTCGTCCGAGTACGTACGCGCCCATCATCGAGACCATCCAGAAGCGTGGCTACGTAGAGCGGCGGGAAAAGCAGTTCCGTCCGACGGAGTTGGGCTTTATCGTCACAGATATGCTTGAGGAGCATTTCAAGAACATCGTCGATGTCAAGTTCACGGCAAATCTGGAGGGAGAACTTGATGGCGTCGCTGACGGATCACTTGACAAGAATGAGTTGCTCGGCAGCTTTTATACACCATTCGAACAGACGCTGAAAAAAGCGGAGGATGCCATCGGCACGGTGGAGCTCCCCGAGGAGGTCACCGATATTCCTTGCGATAAGTGCGGCCGCATGATGGTGGTCAAGCAGGGACGTTTTGGCAAATTTCTTGCCTGTCCCGGTTTCCCTGAGTGCCGTAATGCAAAACCTCTTCTGCGTGACACGGGGGTTCTGTGTCCTAAGTGCGGCGGGCGGATCGTCGAGCGAAAGAGCCGCCGCGGGCGCGCATTCTTCGGCTGCGACCGCTATCCTGAATGTGACTATACGACGTGGGATGAGCCCCAGAAGGAGACCTGCAAAACCTGCGGCGCATTTATGCAGAAGCATCGCTACCGTACGGGGCGTGCTATCCTGTACTGCAGCAACGAGGCGTGCCCTTCGCGCATCGGCAGCCCCATCGAAAAGGAGCTGGCACGCCAGAAAAAGCGTGCACAGGAAGCCCTTGAAAAGACGAAGGAGACGGACGCTGCGGCGAAGAAGCCGACAACGAAACGAAAGAAAGGTGCGCGCAAGGGGACGCACTCGTGAGTGGCGTACGCATCATCGGTGCCGGGCTTGCCGGTGCCGAGGCAGCATGGCAGGCGGCTGAAGCAGGAATTGCTGTGGAGCTTTTTGAGATGCGTCCGCTGCGCCATTCGCCGGCACACAAGACGGATGCCTTTGCCGAACTCGTCTGCAGCAACTCACTGCGGGCGGCAGGGCTGATGAATGCCGTCGGCGTACTCAAAGAGGAGATGCGCCGCATGAACTCCATCATCATGCAGGCGGCAGACCATACGGCTGTCCCTGCCGGCGGTGCACTGGCGGTGGATCGTGAGGCGTTCAGTTCCTATGTGACGGAGCGCATTACGCAGCATCCGCTCATTCATGTGCATCACGAAGAGATCACGGAGCTGCCGTCCACGGATGACAGTGTCCTCATCGTCGCCTCCGGACCACTAACGGATGGGCGGCTTGCGGATGCGATCCGCCGCCTGCTCGGTGATGATGGACTGTATTTCTACGATGCGGCGGCGCCGCTCATCAGCTTCTCCAGCATTGATATGAATGTGGCGTACCGGGCCTCGCGTTATGGGAAGGGCGAGCCTGCCTATATCAACTGCCCCTTGAACGAAGCGGAGTATGACGCATTCTGGCAGGCATTGACGACGGCAGAGGCGGCGGAGACGCATGATTTTGAGAAAGCGATTTTCTTCGAGGGCTGCATGCCGGTCGAGGTCATGGCTTCGCGCGGGCGAGATACGCTTCTCTATGGTCCGTTGAAGCCTGTCGGGCTTGAGCATCCCATAACAGGGGAGCGTCCATATGCTGTGGTACAGCTGCGGCAGGACAACGCAGCGGGGTCGATCTACAACATCGTCGGATTTCAGACCCATCTCAAGTGGCCGGAGCAGCGGCGTGTTTTTCGAATGATTCCGGGACTGGCAGCGGCGGAGTTTCTGCGCTACGGCGTGATGCACCGCAACAGCTTTATCAGTGCACCGCGTCATTTGCGTCCGACATTCCAGTATGCAGGGAATGACCGTCTGCTGTTCGCGGGACAGATGACCGGTGTGGAGGGGTATGTCGAGTCCGCTGCATCGGGGCTTGTCGCGGGGAAAAATGCCGCGCGGCTGGCACGGGGGGAATCGCCTGTCCTATTTCCCACCAGTACCTGCCACGGAGCACTTGCACACTATATCACGACCTGTGAGCCAGAACATTTTCAGCCCATGAACATCAACTTCGGGCTGCTGCCGCCGCTCGCGGACTTGCCGCGCCGCACGCGAAAGCCGGAGAAAAAAAAGATGCTGGCAGAGCGTGCATTGGAGAATTTGAAGCATTTTCTGGAAGGAGAGACACTGTGACATTTCACGCAACGACCATTGTGGCGGTCAAAAAGGATGGAAAGGTTTCTGTCGCGGGTGACGGGCAGGTGACCTTCGGCGAGCGTGCGATCATGAAGGCGAACGCACGCAAGGTGCGGCGGCTCTATCATGGGAAAATCCTTGCAGGATTCGCGGGCTCGGTTGCGGACGCATTTACCCTTTTTGAAAAATTCGAGGTCAAGCTGGAGTCGTACAGCGGAAACCTCCAACGCGCTGCCGTGGAGTTGGCAAAAGACTGGCGTACGGACAAAGTACTGCGCAAATTGGAGGCACTTCTCCTCGTTGCGGACCAGGACAGTATCCTCATGATCTCCGGCAACGGCGAGGTCATCGAGCCTGATGGTGACTGCACGGCGATCGGTTCGGGCGGATTCTTTGCCCTTGCAGCGGCACGTGCTCTCGTGGCACATTCGGCACTGGATGCGCCCGCGATTGCCAAAGAGTCCCTCTCGATTGCTGCGGACATCTGCGTCTATACGAATCATCACATCACGGTGGAGGTACTGGAATCATGAGTCAGATCGGAGTCAACGAACAGACGCCGCGCGAGATTGTCGCCGAGCTCGACAAGTATATTGTCGGTCAGCACGAGGCAAAGCGCTCGGTTGCGATCGCTCTTCGCAACCGATGGCGAAGCCGTCAGCTCGATGCGGATATGCGCGAGGACATCATTCCGAAAAACATCCTCATGATCGGCTCGACCGGCGTCGGCAAGACGGAGATTGCCCGCCGTCTGGCGCGCCTTGTGCGCGCACCCTTTCTGAAGGTGGAGGCGACCAAGTTCACCGAGGTCGGCTACGTCGGACGCGACGTGGAGTCTATTGTGCGCGATCTAGTCGAGACTTCCGTGCGGATGGTGCGCCAGCAGAAGATTGAGGAAGTGGAGGACAAGGCAAAGGAGAACGCAGAGGAGCGTCTCATCGATGTCTTTGTTCCGCCGCCGAAGAAGTCAACGAATCCGCTCGGCAGCCTGTTCTCCTCGCAGGCAGATGAGCCGGAGGGAAAAAAGGAAGAGCCGCCGAAGTATCAGGCAGGGCGTGAGTGGATGCGCAAACGTCTGCGCTCCGGTGAGCTCGAGAATGATGTCATCGAAGTCGAGGTGGAGGAATCCGCGCGGCCGATGGGCAATATGTTTGCCGGCTCTTCCTTAGAGGGGATGAGCGACAATCTTCAGTCCATGATCGGGAAACTCGTGCCGAAAAACCGCCGCAAGCGCAAGGTGACAGTCGCACAGGCACGCAAGATCTTCGCGGCAGAAGAGGCGGACAAACTTGTCGATATGGATGTCGTCGCCGAGGAGGCGGTGCGTGCTGCCGAGTACAGCGGCATCGTCTTCCTCGATGAGATTGACAAGGTCGCCGTGAGCAATGGACGCAGTGCGGGCGCAGATATCTCGCGCGAGGGCGTTCAGCGCGACATCCTGCCAATCGTGGAGGGCTCTACGGTCGTTACGAAGTATGGCCCTGTCAAGACCGATCATGTGCTCTTCATCGCGGCGGGGGCATTTCATACCGCAAAACCGTCAGACCTTATCCCCGAGCTGCAGGGGCGTTTTCCGATTCGCGTCGAGCTGAAGTCGCTTGTCAAGGAGGACTTTGAGCGCATCCTCACCGAGCCGCGCAACGCGCTCATCAAGCAGTACAGTGCGCTGCTCGGCGTGGAGGGCGTCTCTCTGCGCTTTGCAGATGATGCCGTCAGCCGCCTTGCGCAGCTGGCGGAGACCGTCAACGAGCAGACGGAGGACATCGGCGCACGACGTCTCTATACTCTGCTCGAAAAACTCTTGGAGGAGCTTTCCTTTGACGCGCCCGATCTCACTGAGAAAGAGGTCGTCATTGATGCGGCATACGTCGACCGCTGTCTCGCAGACATTGCCGGCGACCACGACGTATCGCGCTTTATTCTCTGACGACAGGAAGCATGGATGAACTCAGCTGCGCCATCATGATTGACGGAATTACTTTTATCCGTACTTCCGATAAGAACGGTTTGGATGAGTCCAAGCCGTTTTTTCTATTGCCTAAGTGTGCATTTTATGAGATAATTCAGAGTGAAGGAATCTGTGCAGGAGGTATGGCTATGGGCGAACAGGGGGGGCTCTTTGCACGGGAGGCATATCAGCCACTCGCGGAGCGCGTTCGTCCACGCACGCTTGATGACTTCGTCGGGCAGGAGCATCTCCTGGGGCAGGGGAAGATACTGCGCCGTCTCATTGAGAGTGACCGCATCACATCGATGATCTTTTGGGGACCGCCGGGCGTCGGCAAGACGACATTGGCGCAGATCATCGCCGCTCGTACGAAGGCCGAGTTCATCACGTTCTCCGCCGTGACAAGCGGGATTAAGGAAATCCGCACGGTGATGCAGGAGGCGGATCACCGCCGTATGTATGGAGAGCGCATTGTCGTCTTTGTCGATGAGATTCATCGCTTTAACAAGGCGCAGCAGGATGCGTTTCTGCCGTTTGTGGAGAAGGGAAGCATTGTCCTCATCGGAGCGACGACGGAAAATCCCTCCTTTGAGATCAACAACGCTCTGCTCTCGCGCTGCCGCGTCTTTGTCCTGCAGGGGCTGACTGAGGCCGACATCGAACGCCTCCTCCGCCATGCGATTGCAACGGACAGAGAGCTGTCACAGATGCATATCCATCTGTCCGATGATGGGATCACTGCCGTCGCCGCCTTTGCCAACGGTGACGCACGCAGTGCACTCTCGACGCTCGAGATGCTCGTCCTCAATGCGGATGAGCGGGATGGCGAGCTGTATGTCACGGAGGAAAATCTCGCGCAGTGCATCACGCGGAAAACTCTGCTCTATGACAAGAACGGCGAGGAACACTATAATCTCATTTCAGCACTTCATAAATCCATGCGTAACTCGGACCCCGATGCAGCAGTCTACTGGCTTGCGCGGATGCTTGAGTCGGGAGAGGATCCGCTCTATGTGGCACGCCGTGTGGTTCGTTTTGCCGCCGAGGATGTCGGACTTGCCGACCCTCGCGCGCTGGAACTTGCCGTCGCTGTCTACCAGGCGTGTCACTGCATCGGGTATCCCGAGTGCAATGTGCATCTGGCGGAGGCTGTTATCTATCTCTCGCTCGCACCAAAGTCCAATGCCATGGAGACAGCATACCTTACGGCAGCTGCGGATGCGCGCACGATGCTGGCGGAACCTGTTCCACTGGTGATACGCAATGCACCGACGCGGCTGATGAAAGATCTGGATTACGGCAAAGGTTATCAGTATGCGCATGATGCCGAGGAGCATATCACCAATATGCAGTGCCTTCCTGATTCACTAGCGGGACGTACGTACTATCGTCCAAGTGATCAGGGGATGGAGAGCCGTTTTCGGGAACGTCTGGAGTGGATCAAGGTGTGGAAGGCGGAGCATACCCCTAAGAAGAACGAGAAGTAAGATCATATATAGATATCGAATGTGTGGTCATGTGAAGAGAGGAAGGAGCTCCTGCGTTGGATGGGAAGCTGAAACTGTACGGGTTTAACAATTTGACAAAGGCGCTGAGTTTCAATATTTATGATATTTGTTATGCAAAGTCGGCGCGTGAGCAGCGGGACTATATCAAGTACATTGATGAACAGTACAACTCCGACCGTCTCACGAAGATCCTCTCGCAGGTGACCGATATGATTGGTGCGCGGATCCTGAATATCGCCAAACAGGATTATGATCCGCAGGGAGCGAGTGTGACGATGCTTATTGCAGAGGAGGCGGCGGTCATATCGGGCAGGAAGAAACCCCTCAATGGGACGCCTCTCACGGGGGAGATGATGCTTGCCCATCTGGACAAGAGTCATGTCACCGTTCATACTTATCCTGAGTTTCATCCTGATACAAGTATTGCAACCTTCCGTGTAGATATCGACGTTGCGACCTGTGGAGAGATCACGCCGCTGCAGACGCTGGACTACCTCATCAGTCAGTTTGATTCAGATATTATTACGATGGATTACCGTGTGCGTGGTTTTACGCGCGATCTACAGGGACGCAAGCTGTTCATGGATACTAAGATGACCTCCATCCAGGAGTTTATCAAGCAGGAAACATTGGACGAGTATGATGCCGTGGACATCAATCTCTATCAGGCAAGTCTTTTCCATACCCGGATGCTGATCAAGGAACCACAGCTCCAAAACTACCTCTTCAATACAGACGTTGATGAAATTCCGCCAAAAACGCGCTTGCTCATCAGTACGAGTCTGCGTCGTGAGATGATCGAGATATTCAGCGGGAGGAACGTGTACTAGGAGATGATCTGATGCCGCTCTATAAAAAATCACTTTTGATTCTCCTGGTGCTGCTTGGTGCTGTACTGATTGGTGCGTCTTATGGCTACTATACAGAGCAGAATGCCATCGCGCTTGACACAGCAACGACCGAGCATGTCGAGCCCCTGCGCAAAGTCACGGTCTATGTCTCGGGTGAGGTAAAGAAGCCCGGACTCGTCACGCTGGATGAGGACAAACGTGTCGCCGATGCGGTGAACGCTGCCGGCGGTGTGATCGAGACAGCGGACGTTGACCACATCAATATGGCAGCACATCTTGAGGATGGGATGCAGATTCGTGTGCCCGTGCGTCTGCATGATGCGGAAGAAAAGGGGGCGGCGACATCCTCCGGCAGGCAGGCGGACGGAAAGATCAATCTCAATACAGCGACCGAGAAGGAACTGCAGGAGCTGCCCGGCATCGGTCCCGCCATGTCTGCGCGTATCGTGGAGTACCGAGAGAGCAACGGTGCATTTCAGACCATCGACGATATCAAGAAGGTGCGCGGGATTGGCGCGGCTAAATTTGAGAAACTGAAAGACCGTGTGACGCTATGAAAACGGGACAGCACCCGCTGCGCTTCCTCATGGGGCTGTTGGCGGCGTTTTGTCTCGGCATTATCTGTGGTGCCTGCGGTGGTATTTCTCTTTCCGTGCATCTCATCTATCTTATCTCTGCCGTACTGATTCTTTTTTCAGCCTCCGTTATCCTTGTTCTGAAACAGCACGAACGGACATGGATAACGTTTGTGGGGCTTTTTTTCGTTGTGGGAATGTTTCGCTTTGCAGGGGCGTATGAGCTGCCGGTGCAGGACATATCCCATGCGGCAGGAGAGGAGACTCATGTCTCGGGCATCATTACCGAGATGCCGCGTGTCACGGAGCGTACAGACGGAACGCGGCAGATTCGCTATACGGTTGTGGTGCATACTCTGGGGCGAGGCAGTACAGAGCGTGCGGCAAGCGGACAGCTGTTCCTCTACGAACGTGTGGATGCGGACATGCCGCAGGATGTGGGGCGCATTGGAGACAGGATCACGGCAGAGGGGAAGATTCGCCGTCCGCATGGGTATCAAAATCCGGGACAGATTGACACTGCACTCCTCCTGCGCACGCAGGGGATCACGGCATCTCTGTCGGCACGTCGGGGCAGTGTATCCATCGAGTCCCGTGATGATATTTCTCCGTGGGAGCAGTGGATGCGCCGCGCGGCAGAGATTCGTACGCATTATCTTGAGCGTATGCGAGCGGTCATGCCGCGTACAGATGCGGCGGCAATCTTTGCGATGCTGTTCGGAGGCTATGAGGGAATCGACCCGGCACTGCTGGAAGCGTATACGACAACGGGGATCGTTCATATTTTATCGGTGTCGGGTTCCCATATCAGTCTGATTGCCGCCGTGATTGCGTGGATTGCTGTTATCCTGCGCCTGCCCCGATGGTTCGGTGCCGCCGTTGTGATTTCTGCGATTTTCTTCTATGTTCTGCTGGCGGGCATGGTGCCGCCTGCTGTACGCTCCGGTATGATGGGCGGGGCCGCCTTTCTCGGGCTGGTGCTCGGGCGCGAACGCGACGCGAAGTACCTGCTCCTTCTGACGGGCCTGTTCATGCTTATGGTGTCGCCGCTGCTCCTCTTTCACATCAGCTTTCAGCTGTCTTTTTTGGCGACAGCGGGGCTTCTCTTCCTCGCCCCTGTACTCGCCGCGAAGATGCATCGTCTGCCGCGCCTCGTTTCTATGGCATTTTCCATTACAATTGCCGCGCAGCTCATGGTGCTTCCCGTATTGGCATGGTATTTCAATCAGGTGTCGATCTCCGCGCTTCTCGCCAATCTCGTCGTCGTGCCCATCGTTGAACTCATCATCATCATGGGGCTCTTTGCCGGCATTGTTGCCTATCTCCTGCCGCTCTTCGGCGGAATTCTCTTTGCCGCTGACAGCGTCCTGCTCGGCATATCGTTTGAGCTGACACGTGCCTTAGCAGCTCTTCCCCTGTCTAAGGTATGGCTGCCGTCGATGGGGATTGTTCCGTCTGTTTGCTACTATGCGGTGATCCTAATGCTCTGTGCGCCGACCGAGATGCGCAGGAAGATCCTATCGCGCCTCTTGGCATATCGCCGCATTGTCGCTGTGCTGTGTTTTTCCCTTCTTGTCGGTGTGTGTGCGTGGCGTATGGTCATGCCGCGCGAGATGGCTGTACACTTCATCGATGTGGGGCAGGGGGACTGTGCCCTCGTTGTGACACCGCACGGCCATGCGATGCTATTTGATACAGGCGGAACGAGGGACAGTGCATTTGATATTGGCGCGCGTGTCGATGTACCATATCTCCTCCACTACGGAGTGCGCGAGGTGGACTACATCTTTCTCTCGCATGCTCACGAAGACCATGCGGCGGGCGCGGGGGCGATTCTCTCCCGCCTTCCCGTAAAACACGTCTATACGGCGGATGAGGGGCGCCATGCCTACGCCATGAGCATGCGCCTCGGTGATGCAAATCCGCTGCTGTCGAAGCTTAGTCGGGCGGCGGCGGGGGATACCTTTGTTCTGGACGGGGTTACCGTGGAGGTGCTCTATGCGCCGGCACTTGATCCGTTGGACAATGCGACGGGCAACGAGGTATCGAATGTTTACCGTATCCGCTATGGTGATGCGTCCTTCCTCTTTACGGGCGATCTCATTCGGGAACATGAGCAGAGGATGCTCGCAGCGGGCACGGACGCCTCTGCAACCGTTCTAAAAATCCCGCATCACGGCTCGCATACATCCAGTTCGGAGGAGTTTATCCGTGCTGTTCATCCCATGTATGCTGTCTACTGTGTCGGTGCGGGGAACAGCTTCGGGCATCCGCACGCTGACGTAATGGAACGGTATAAGCAGATGCAGGTAAAAACCCTCCGTACGGATGAGGACGGCGCGATTGTCTTTCGTACCGACGGTCACCATCTCTTTGTGGAGACATTTGCAGATGGGAAGATATTACACAATTAAGGAAAAATGACAGATTGCATATAGCAGACCTTTCCTTTATAATGATGTAAGTGGGTATTATATGCACATGAAACGAGGGGATTATGAGCATACGAGGAGTAGTATTCGACGTTGACGATACGCTGTACGATATGGCGCAGCCTTTTTATAATGCGCTCCGAAGACTCTATGGGGAGCGTTCGGCATTTGATCTGCCCGCACTTTTCCTGTCATTTCGCCGTTACAGTGACGAGCGATTTGAGGAGTCACAGACAGGAAAGATCAGCATGGATGAGTTTTACATCTACCGCATTCGCAAGACGCTCGAGGAGGCAGATGTTCAGACAACAGATGCACAGGCATTGGCATTCCAACGCGTCTACATGGGGCTCCAGTATCAGATTCAGTTGTCACCTACCATAGTGCGGATGCTGAATGATCTCCGCACACGTGCGAAGATCGGTATCATCACAAACGGCGAATCAACTCATCAGCGCAAAAAAATCGCATCCCTCGGCATGTCCAAGTGGATGCCGGAAGAAGCGATCATCGTCTCGGGAGATCTCAAGTTCCGTAAGCCGGATCAGCGCATTTTTCAGCTGATGGAAGAGCGGCTGGAACTGAATGGGGCACAGCTCCTCTATGTTGGTGATTCCTTTGATCTGGATGTTGCAGGCTCCACAGAAGCGGGGTGGAGTGCCGTTTGGTTCAATCGCCGCAAGAGAAGTGTACCGCCAAGCGGTACAGACCTGTCATTTACCGAAGTTCCCTCAGAGGATATGCTCCTCTCTGTGGTGCTGAAAGCCGTACGCGGGTAAACAGTAATTTCTTTTTTGAGAGTCAGTGCATGCATCAGCGATCCCTCTATACAAAAATAATGCTTGCATTTTCCCACGAAACTTGCTAGAATACATATCGTTGTCGGGATGTGGCGCAGTTTGGTAGCGCGCATCGTTCGGGACGATGAGGCCGCAGGTTCGAACCCTGTCATCCCGACCATTTTTTGCTTAGTGAAGACCAGCCGGTGGGCGGGTCTTTTTCTGTTTATGGAGCGGAGGGCTTTCTCGTGACCTACGAAGAGACGAAATGTGCCGAGGAATTGATTGACTTTATTGATACGGCGACATCGCCGTATCATGTGGCAGGCAGGACGTGCAACGCACTGCTCGGGGCGCATCTGTCTCCTGAGGAAGGGATTTCTGCGGGGCACAGTTATTATTTTCCTCTGTTTGATACGGGCGGCGTTGTTGTTTCTATCGGCGAAGATGTGCACGGACCGCTTCGCATTGTCTGTGCCCATACGGATTTTCCATGTCTGCGCGTCAAGCCGCATGCTGTGATGCATGAGCACGGCTATGGCAAGCTCAATGTGGAGGTATACGGCGGAATGATCCGCAGTACGTGGATGGATCGTCCTCTCTCACTCGCAGGGGCTGTGGCCGTGCGCAGCGCAGATTCTCTTGCCCCGCAGATGCACTGTGTCGATTTCCGCCGCCCGCTGATGATCGTTCCGAATCTCGCGATACACATGAACCGTAAGGTGAATGAGGGGGTGGAGCTGAAGCCGCAGAAGGACCTCCTGCCGCTGCTCTTCCTCGACGGTCATGAAGAAGACACTGACGAGGATAGACTGACCGCACTTCTCGCTGAGGAGCTGAACGCTCCCCCAGAGGAGATCCTGTCCTATGATCTGAATGCCTATCCCTGTGAGTGCGGCTGTCTGCTGGGGGCGGACAATGCGTTTCTGTCGGCACCGCGCCTCGATAATTTATCTTCGGTCAAGGCATGTCTCGATGCAGTGAATGGCTGGGATGGCATGGCGGGCATTCGTGTTGCAGCGCTCTTTGACAATGAGGAGGTCGGCAGCCGCACGAAGCAGGGCGCGGGTTCGGCTGTGCTGGGGATGATCTTGGAGCAGGTCTATACGGCGCTCGGATGCTCGCGTGAGGAGTATCTTGAGACGATTCTGCAAGGATTCTGTCTCTCGGTGGATGTTGCTCATGCGCTCCATCCCAATGTGCCGGAGATGGCAGATCCGACCAATCGGCCCGTGCTGAACGGAGGTGTCGTGCTGAAGGTGGCGGCAAATCAATCCTATGCCGGGGATGCGCACGGGCGTGCTGTCATAAGGGCACTGTGTGAGGACGAGGGGATTCCCTATCAGGTGTTTACGAATCACTCGGATGCGCCGGGCGGGGCTACACTAGGCTCGATTCTCTCGGCGCATCTGCCGATGCGGACAGTGGACATTGGCGTCCCTGTTCTCGGGATGCACTCTGCGCGCGAGACCATGGGAGCGGAGGATCAGGCGGCACTTACGCAGCTTCTTTCGGCTTTTTTCTCCGCATAAGAAAGACATCTGCGGCAAGGCGTGTTATAATAGAGCACATTATGTAGAGAAAATATGGAGAATACAACGGGGTGATATCTTGCGAGCAGTGGTCACGCGTGTCAAGGAGGCATCCGTCCATATTGATGGGGTCCTGCATGGACAGATCGGGACGGGCTATCTCATTCTGCTTGGTATTGCACCGGAGGATACGGATGCCGCTGCAGCGCATCTGGCGGAAAAGATCGTTCATCTGCGCGTGTTCTCCGATGATGCGGGAAAGATGAACTGTGCGCTCTCTGAGGTGAACGGTGCGGTATTGGTGATCTCGCAGTTTACGCTCTTTGCAGATCTCAAAAAGCGCCGCCCGGGCTTTTCCAAGGCGGCAAAGCCGGATGTGGCGATTCCTATGTATGAAGCGTTTATGACGCATTTGAGGGAACACGGCGTCTCTGTCGCACATGGAGAATTCGGTGCGGATATGCAGGTGGCATCAGTCAACGACGGTCCAGTGACACTCCTCTTTGATACGGATGAGGTGTAGAATGAATACGAATTTGCTTCGTAAATATGCCGCTCTTGTGGTACGTGTCGGTGTGAATCTTCAGGAAGACCAACCGCTCGTTATTCATGCGCCGATTGCCTGTGCAGATTTTGTCCATGCGCTCGCGGAGGAGGGCTACTGTGCAGGTGCGCATGATGTCACTGTGAACTGGAGTGATGAGGGGTTCTCACATATCCGCTTTCGTCAGGCGCCTGCTGCACGATTTCGTGAGTTCCCTGCGTGGCGGAAGGCATTCTACGATGAAAGTGCGGCGCAGGGAGCGGCGTTTATCTCCATTGCGGCGGAACACCCGGATCTTTTCTCCGATGTCGACCCGAAGCGTCTGACGGAGGCAGGGCAGACAGCAGGCAAGGCACTGCAGGGCTATCGTGCACGACTGATGAGCAATCAGAATACGTGGTGCGTTGTCTCTGTCCCCACGGCTGCGTGGGCGTGCAAGGTGTTCCCACACGAGACGGAAGAGACAGCGGCAGCGCGGCTCTGGACGGAGATTCTGCGTGCCGTGCGCGTGTCGGAGGAGTCTGACCCCGTTGCGGCGTGGAAGGAGCACGTGTCCGCTCTGCAGAAGACGGCAGATTTTCTGAATGCACATGATTTTTCGGAACTTCACTATCGGAACGGTCTGGGCACGGATCTCCATGTGGAGCTGCCCAAGGGGCATATCTGGATGGGCGGTGCGGAACGGGCGGCATCGGGGACGATGTTTGTCGCGAATATTCCCACGGAGGAAGTCTACACACTGCCGAAGCGAGACGGTGTGAACGGTGTTGTTGTTGCGTCGAAGCCCCTGCACTATAACGGAAATCTGATCTCTGGTTTTTCGCTGACATTCCGTGCGGGGAAGGTGACGGATTACCACGCGGAGAGCGGAGAGGAGCATCTGCGCGAGCTCCTGCAGACGGATGAGGGGGCATCCTTCCTTGGCGAGGCGGCTCTCGTGCCGCACGCGTCGCCCATCTCAGCGAGCGGTATCCTCTTCTACAATACGCTCTTTGACGAGAATGCATCCTGCCACTTGGCACTTGGTAAGGCGTATCCGACGTGCATCAGGGGAGGAGATGGCATGACGGAGGAGGAGCTTCTCCGTCATGGAGTCAATCATTCTCTTGTTCACGAGGACTTTATGATCGGGACGGCAGATCTGTCCGTCGTCGGCAGGACGCGGACGGGGCAGGAGATCACGATCATGGAGCATGGCAGCTTTTCCTTTTGAGAACGCCCCTATCTGATTGCTTCCGATGGTTGAGGTGAAGAATATGCGGAACGATATGCAGTGTACCCTCTTTTTTCTTTCCTGTATGCTGGCATTCTGTGTTCTCTTTGCAAGAGGAGAAGCGGCGGGGCAGATACAAGACGCAGACTTTTCCTATCGCGGCATTGCCCTCGGGGATGCAGAGCAGACACTTAAACAGGCATGGGGCGAGGAGGATACAGAGGGGACGCAGATGGTCCATGGAATTCATCTCCGCACGTTCACCTACGGTGATGTTGTTGTCTCGACTACTGCCGGGGGAAAGAAGGTGGTGGACATCAGCCTCATGGGGGATGCGTACCGTCTGCGGCAGGATGTACGCTATGGTGCGACGAGCAGCTATATCTTTCGTGTGTTTGGAAAAGCACAGCGGCAGTTCATGGACGATCATACCTGCTATGTTTATGACGAGCCGATGAATGTGCACCGCCGTCTCGTATTGAATTTGGATGCCGAGCACGGAGCGCTGCTTTCCGTGCGGATGACCATGCTGCCGCTGACGGAGGAGGAGACAGAGGAACTTGCACGTTCTCCATACAGCCCCTTTTGTGTGCAGGATTTTGCGCGTGATTTCATCGAACAGAAGGAGATAGATGTGACTGCCTTGCCGTCTGCTGCTCCTGTTCGTCTGGGAGGATACGGAACATGACGCATCATCTGCACATGCGTATACTGGGGCATCGCGTCATGCGCTATGCCGGCATTGCGCTGGGATGTCTCATCGCGAGCAGTGCGATCAATCTCTTCCTCGTTCCGGCTCATCTGCTCACGGGCGGTGCAACCGGAATTGCGATGATTGTCTACTATCTGTTTGGACTGCCGATCGGTCTGCAGACGTTCGTCTATAACATTCCGCTGCTCTTCATGGCGTGGAAGCTGATGGGACGTGCGTATACGGTTGATATTATCATCGGTACGGCGATTTTTTCCTTTCTGCTTGATCTCACACGCCCGTTCAATGCCTATGCGCCGGTGAACGATATGATGCTGACAACGGTGTACGGCGGTGTATTCGCAGGACTAGGCTACGGCATTGTATTCCGCATGAACGGCAGCACGGGCGGATTCGACATCCTTGCGGCGATCGTGCGAAAGTACTATGATCTGCACATGGGCGGCGTGCTTTTCTCGCTCAACTGTCTCATCATGCTGATTGCCGCATTCCTGTTTGGCATGGCGCCGGCGATGTTCACGCTGATCTATATGTTCATCAATGCGACGATGGTGGATAAGATCGTCGCCGGATTCAATCAGCGCAAGGCCGTGCTGATCGTCTCCGATCGTCATCGGGAAATCGCGGAGAGTATCATCGACAACATGCACCGCGGTGTCACATTTCTGCATGGACAGGGAGCATATACGCGCCGTGAGCGCAACGTTGTCTTCGTTTGCGTCGGGACAACGCAGGTCGGAAAACTGAAATTTATCGTCCATAATGTCGATCCTCATGCCTTCGTCATCATTATGTCGGCCAATGAGGTTATGGGGCGCGGATTCGGGCGAATCAATCAAAACGATGCCGCAGCATCCGATGAAAATACCGAAGATGAAAACGAAAGGAGATGAGTGTTCGTGGAAGCGACCTATTTGCTGAACAGCGGATTTCTCATCCGTGTGGGAGAGATTCTGCTCGTGTTTGATGCATTTGATGATCCTGCCGGCGTGCTGCCGAAGCAGATTGGGGCCCATGGGGATGCGCCGTTGTATTTTTTTGCGTCACATGCACATTTTGACCACTTTAACCCGATGATTGCCGATTTTTCGGCACACACCACACGCTATATCCTCAGTGAGGACATTCGTGAAAATGCAGGAGCAGCACGGATTCCGCAGGATAAGACCACGTGGATCGGCTGCTACGATGCATGGCAGGATGAGTGCATATCCGTGACATCGTTCTCCTCTACGGACGAGGGAACATCGTTCCTCGTCGAGGCGGACGGAAAGCGTATCTTCCATGCCGGCGATTTCAACTGGTGGGACTGGACAGGGGACACCGAGGTGAACCGTAAGTTTGCCGAGAACGGCTTTCGGAAACAGATGAAACGGCTGGCGGGGCTTTCGTGTGACGTCGCATTTTTCCCTGTGGACGGGCGTCTTGGTCCATCCATGGAACGCGGAGCTAAGGTGTTCTGCGCCGAGACGAACCCGCGCGCACTCGTTGCGATGCATTCCGTTGGCTATCCCGCATGGCAGCCCTCCGCAGATTTCTTTGCCGAGGGGCGTGAAATTCCTGTGTGGTCCCCCTGCACGGCGGGAGAGCGGCATAAATTTTCCAATTTTGGTTGAAATATAGGAGAGCATTCGGTAGAATGGGAAAGAAATTTTCTGTCCTTGCGCTCGTTTTTTTCGTTGTGGCTGCCGTGCTTTGTATCGTGCACAGCGGGAACGCAGGGATGTCACTCAATATGCTGTCACAGAATCAAAAAGGAGAACAACACACCGTGGCAAATCACATCGCAGTTTTTACAACGAATAAGGGAACATTTGAGGTCGAGCTGTTTGAGGACAAGGCGCCGATCACGACGAAAAATTTCACTGATCTCGTGGAGAAGGGGTTCTATGACGGGCTGATTTTTCATCGCGTCATTGACGGATTCATGATTCAGGGCGGAGATCCGAACGGGAATGGCACGGGGGGGCCGGGCTACAGTATTCCCGATGAGTTCGACCCGTCACTCCGTCATGATGATGAGGGCATCCTCTCTATGGCAAATGCGGGGCCCAATACGGGCGGAAGTCAGTTCTTCATCACGCTTGCCGCGACGCCGTGGCTGGACGATCATCATGCCGTTTTCGGAAAGGTGATCAAGGGGATGGATGTCGTACGCGACATTGGACACACGCAGACCGGTTATGCAGACCGCCCCGTGCATGATGTCGTGATCGAGAAGATCACGATCAAGTCTGCGGACGAATGAACTACACCTACCTCCTGCGGTGCGCGGACGGGAGCCTTTACGCGGGCTGGACAAACGACCTTGAGCGGCGTCTTCGTGCGCATAACGACGGCAGCGGGGCAAAGTACACGCGTGCGCACCGCCCCGTTTTCCTCGCCTATGTCGAGTCCTTTTCGACGAAGGAGGAGGCGCAGCGGAGGGAATGTCAGATCAAAAAACTCCGGCATGCACAAAGAGAAGCATTAGTCCTGTCAGGCGGTGAGGAACTCACCGCACTGCTGGATGAAATCAATAAAAAAGTACACATAGAGTGAAGGAGATCATTTCATGGCAGAGAAAAAGGTCATGCTGACCGAAGATGGGTACAACAAGCTCGTTGAGAAACTCAACTATCTCAAAAGCGTTCGACGCATCGAGATCGCAGAGCGTCTAAAGGCCGCCATTGCTCTCGGTGACCTCTCCGAGAACTCTGAGTACGATGACGCGAAGAATGAGCAGGCATTTCTCGAGGGCGAGATTCAGGAGCTCGAGAACAAGATTCGCAACTCCGACATCATCAAGGCGGGCGACGGCAAGACTGTGACGATGGGTAGTCGTGTGACGGTTAAGGATTTGGAGTTTGACGAGGAGGAGACGTTCCTCATCGTCGGTTCGACGGAGGCGGATCCCGATGAGGGAAAGATCTCGAATGAGTCCCCGCTCGGCGAGGCGCTCCTCGGACAGAAAATCGGGCGCACCATCAATGTGAATGCCCCCGCGGGTG